>Ga0209292_1005510_pt1 | contig 12887 bp, 9 predicted proteins | sample GOMGulsemesocosm_2_FD_184634 | JGI IMG/M metagenome (GOLD analysis project Ga0209292, IMG submission 184634) | Methane-oxidizing microbial communities from mesocosms in the Gulf of Mexico - GOM9C Gulf of Mexico (SPAdes) (version 2) | ecosystem: Environmental > Aquatic > Marine > Cold seeps...
AGCTATAAGGAAATATCGTACTGGGATCGCGAGTTAGTGCTATATTCCCAACAGCTTAGTGAACTTCGAAATCGCTATATAAATTCGTTTAATGACGTTTTACAGGGTATAATAGAGCGTTTTCTACCTGACATTGCGATAACGGTAAGTTATAGTCAAGGTTGGGATAAAAAAAGCGATTTAACTCAATTGCTTGAAAAAAACTATTCGCGTGATTTAGCTCTTGGTTACACCACCGCAGGCCCTCATAAAGCAGACTTACGTTTGCGTTGTGGAAAAATCCCTGTCGATGATGCATTATCACGTGGCCAGTTAAAACTTTTAGTTTGTGCGTTACGAATTGCACAAGGAGTTCATTTGAATACTCAAGTGAACAAGCAAACCATTTATTTGGTTGATGATTTATCATCTGAGCTCGATACACAAAAGCGGCAAGTTCTTATCGATCAATTGGTCGATACTAATGCACAGTTATTTTTATCGGTGATTGATGCCGAGCAGATAAAACAACAAACCAGTAAATATCAAACCAAAATGTTTCACGTGGAACATGGGGTGATAACTCAGGATTAAGAGAACGAGAATTATATATGTCAGAAGAGAATAGTTACGATTCGTCGAGTATTAAAGTTCTTAAAGGACTAGATGCAGTGCGTAAGCGCCCTGGAATGTACATTGGTGATACTGATGATGGTTCCGGTTTGCATCACATGGTGTTTGAGGTTGTCGATAATTCAATTGATGAAGCATTAGCAGGGCATTGTAGTGACATTACGATTACAATTCACCTTGATGGTTCCGTGTCAGTAAAAGATGACGGTCGTGGTATTCCAGTTGATATTCACCCTGAAGAAGGTGTATCCGCCACTGAAGTTATCATGACGGTGTTACATGCCGGTGGTAAGTTCGATGACAATTCTTATAAAGTATCTGGCGGCTTGCATGGTGTTGGTGTTTCTGTTGTAAACGCATTATCAGAAAAACTTGAAATTACTGTTCATCGTCAAGGTCACATATATGCGCAGTCTTATGTGCATGGTGAACCTGTTGAGCCACTAAAAGAAGTGGGTGACAGTGACAAAACCGGTACTCAAATGCGTTTTTGGCCAAGCCCTGCAACGTTTAGCGATACATTATTTCATTACGATATTTTAGCTAAGCGTGTGCGTGAACTATCATTCCTTAACTCTGGCGTGTCGATTACATTAGTTGATGAGCGTGGCGAAGGTAAGAGCAAAAATTACTGCTACGAAGGTGGTATTCAGGCATTCGTTAGCTATTTGAATCAAAATAAGAATACTGTCCACAATGACATCTTCTATTTCTCTGACGAACGAGAAGATGGCACCACCGTAGAAGTTGCGATGCAATGGAACGATGGTTATCAAGAAAATATTCTATGTTTTACTAATAATATCCCACAACGCGATGGTGGTACTCACCTTGCTGGTTTCCGTGGTGCGTTAACACGTACGCTGAACAATTATATGGAAAAAGAAGGCTTTAATAAGAAAAATAAAACCAGCGCAACCGGTGATGATGCGCGTGAAGGGTTGACGGCGGTTATTTCTGTTAAAGTACCAGATCCTAAATTTAGTTCGCAAACCAAAGATAAGCTGGTTTCGAGTGAAGTCAAAGCAGCTGTTGAACAAAGTATGGGTGCTAACCTCAATGACTTCTTGTTAGAAAATCCAAGTGTCGCAAAAGATGTTATCGGTAAGATTGTTGATGCTGCTAGAGCACGTGAAGCTGCTCGTAAAGCTCGTGAGATGACTCGTCGTAAAGGCGCGTTAGACTTAGGTGGCTTACCCGGTAAACTCGCCGATTGTCAGGAAAAAGATCCAGCTCTTTCAGAATTATATATCGTGGAAGGGGACTCTGCTGGCGGTAGTGCTAAGCAGGGACGTAATCGTAAGAACCAAGCTATCTTGCCACTAAAAGGTAAGATTTTGAATGTTGAAAAAGCACGCTTTGATAAGATGCTTTCTTCACAAGAAGTCGCAACACTGATCACTGCATTGGGTTGTGGTATTGGCCGCGAAGAATACTTCCCAGAGAAGATTCGCTATCACAAAATCATCATCATGACCGATGCTGATGTCGATGGTTCGCATATCCGTACCTTGTTATTGACGTTCTTCTATCGTCAAATGACAGAAATGGTTGAGAATGGTTACATCTATATTGCACAACCGCCATTATACAAAGTGAAGAAAGGTAAGCAAGAGCGTTACATAAAGGATGATGAGGTACTAAACGAGTATCTAACGACTATTGCGTTAGATAACGGTTCATTGCACGTTAACCCTCAAGCACCTGGCATTAGCGGCGTTGCACTTGAAACGTTGGTGAAGGAATTCCGTGAAGTTGAGACGATCAATTCACGTCTGTCTCGTCGTTACCCTGAAAATGTATTAAATCAATTAATATACACGCCAGAAGTTGTGATGGATGACCTTGCTAATGAAAGTAAAGTTAAAGCATGGACAGATGCTTTAGTCGAAGTGTTAAATGAGCAAGATAGTGCCGGTACCATTTATACTGGCCATATCGCGTTTGATGAAGAGTCACAGACTTATGCCCCAAAAATTATCATACGTAAGCATGGTGTAGATGCCGAATATATATTTGGTCGTGATTACTTTGCATCACAAAATTACACAAAAGCTGTTGCCCTAGGTAATAATATTGGTGATTTACTTGAAGATGGTGCTTTCATTAAACGTGGTGAACGTAAGAAGCAAGTAACGACCTTTGCTGAAGCATTAGAATGGTTAATGCATGAGTCTAAGCGCGGTCTTTATATCCAACGCTACAAAGGGTTGGGTGAAATGAACCCTGAGCAGTTGTGGGAAACTACCATGTGTCCTGAAAACCGTAGAATGTTACAAGTGACGGTCGAAGATGCTATTGGTGCCGATCAGTTGTTTACTACGTTAATGGGCGATCAAGTTGAACCTCGTCGTAATTTCATCGAAGAAAATGCGCTACGCGTTGTCAACCTGGACGTTTAATCACTTGTCGGGTTAAATATCACGATAAAAAAAGGAGCTTCGAGCTCCTTTTTTATGGACTTTAATAACAGACACTTACATAGTAAGGTATAGTCAAAAAATATACGGTTTAAAAAAACACGTCATAAAAGGAAGTATGATGAAAATCCCACTACTATTTAGCTGTTTGTTATTCTGTCATCTTTGTATCGCGAAACAACAAGTCACCATTGGTGTCAGCCCTAACCTCCCTCCATATGTGATAAATAAGCAAGAAGGTATCGAACTCGACATCATAAAATCAGCATTAGCGACTCAAGATATCGATGTTGAATTCGAGTTTTTTCGTTATAGCCTGCTACAAAAATCGTTGATAGAAAGTCACATTGATGGTGTTGTTCTTAGTGGAGCTCATCGTGATCCTAATACGTTTCAAAGTGAGCAATTGTTAGCTTTTAATAATTCAGTGATTACATTCAAACAACATAAGCTTTCAATTAATACTCTTGAGGATCTTACCGGTGAGCGAGTTGTAAGCTTTAAAGGGGCCACTAAAGTGCTAGGGCCCCAATATAGCAAAGCTACAAAAAAAACGGCGGTCTATATTGAACATACTGATCAATTGACCCAGGTTAAGTTATTTTTAGGTGGTCGTTATAATATTTTAATTTCCGATCAGCGTATATTTAACTATTGGCGTAAACAAAAGAAAAGACTCGGTAGAGTGGCGCGAATGAACCAGAAATCTAGCGTGGAGTATTTTCCTATCTTTTCACCCTCGCCGCGGAAAATGAGTTGTAAAGAAAAGCTGATCTGTGAGGCGTTCAATCGAGGGCTTAGTGTCATTAAAAAGAACGGTCTTTATCTTAAAATTATGGACAGATACTAGTCAAAAAAAAGCGCCTAATAAGGCGCTTTAGAATTTGATAAATGAAACTTAACCTTGTAACAATGATATATCAGCGACATTAAGGAATTGGTTTCTAAGGATGTTAAGCAATGCTAAACGGTTTAGCTTAACCGCTTGGTCATCACACATAACCATTACATTATCAAAGAACTCATCTACCGGAGCCTGCAATTGAGCAAGTTTGGTGAGTGCCTGATTGTAATCACTTACCGCAAATACTGGCGCAAGGTCCGCTGTTAGCTTTTCTACTACGTCGGCCAATGCTTTCTCAGCGTCTTCAGTTAACAGGGAACCATCTACAAGATCGCTGATCTCATCTTCGGTCTTAGCAAGAATATTACCGACACGTTTATTAGCCGCTGCAAGCGACTTAGAAGCTTCTAACGCTCTAAATGCCGTTACTGCCTCAATACGCTTGTTAAAGTCACTAGGGCGCGTTGGGCGACGTGCCATAACCGCCTTAACAATGTCTGTAGCAACGTTCTGATCTTGATACCAAGCATTAAAACGACCCAGCATGAAATCAACAACAGACGTTTCGACTTCGCTAGTTAGCTTATCACCGTATAATGACGAAGAGGCTTTCACCAGATCGATAAGGTCGAGATCTAAGTCTTTCTCAACGATAATTCGTAACGCACCGATAGCCGCACGACGCAAAGCAAATGGGTCTTTATCACCTTTAGGCAATTGACCTATGCCGAAGATGCCAACCAGGGTATCGAATTTGTCAGCTAATGCGACAGAACAAGCAACCAAAGATCCAGGTAATTGATCGCCAGAAAAACGCGGCATATATTGTTCATTCAATGCCAGTGCGACATCTTCAGATTCGCCATCGAAACGAGCATAGTACATGCCCATCACACCTTGAACATCTGGGAATTCAAGAACCATATCGGTCATTAAATCGGTTTTGCACAGGAGGCCAGCGCGATGTGCATCAACAGCATTCGTGTTAATTTTAGTCGCGATGATTTTCGCTAATTCGGCAATACGATGAGACTTTTCTTTAAGGGTACCAAGTTGCTTTTGAAACAAAATGCTTTCTAGACTATCGATACGACTCTCTAGTGTTACTTTCTGATCTTGGTTATAGAAGAATTCGGCATCGGCAAGGCGAGGGCGAACGACTTTCTCATTACCTTCAATAACTTGTTTTGGCTCTTTACTGTCGATATTTGAAACAAAGATAAAGCGCGCCATCAATTTGCCGTCGTTATCTAATAACGGGAAATATTTTTGATTATCTTTCATCGTATAGATAAGCGCTTCAGATGGAACGTTTAAGTATTTGTCTTCAAAGCTACCTACGTAGGTAATTGGCCATTCAACGATAGAACTCACTTCTTCTAGTAAATCATCATCAATTTCAGCAACACCATTTTCGGCATCAGCAGCGGCGACTACTTGCTGCTTTACTAGCGCCTTACGCTCCTCATAATCGGCGATGACGAAGCCTTCTTCGCGCAATAACGTTTCATAGTTATCGGCGTGGTCTAACACTAGTTCTTTATCGCAATGGAAGCGATGGCCACGAATTATTCTTGCTGACTGACAGCCAAGTACTGTTGCATCAATCAGCTCATCACCAAATAGAATAGTTAATGTCTTGGTAGGGCGAATAAACTGCATCGTGTTATTACCCCAACGCATCGGTTTGGCGATAGGTAACTTTGTTAATGCTAGCTCAACCATAGCTGGGATAAGCTCTACCGTCGCTTGACCTTTAACCTCTGCTTTGAATAGCAGCCATTCACCTTTATCTGTCTTTAAACGTTCCGCTTGATCAACGGTAATGCCATTTGAACGAGCCCAACCTTGCGCTGCCTTCGTTGCGTTACCGTCGGCATCAAATGCTGATGAAATTGCGGGGCCGCGCTTCTCAACGATTTTGTCACTCTGACCAGTAGACAGTGCCGTTACTGATACCGCTAAACGACGAGGAGATGCCAAGAATTTTATTGAATCAAATGCAATGTCTGCTTTGTTTAACTGTGCTTCAATACCGTCGCTAAATGCTTGTGCTAATGTGCGCAGTTGCTTTGGCGGTAACTCTTCAGTACCTAATTCGATAATTAAATTTTGAACTGACATGCTACTTATCCTCAGCTTTACATAAAGGGAAACCTAACGCTTCACGCGCAGCATAATATGACTCTGCAACAGCTTTAGATAATGAACGAACACGTAGGATATAGCGCTGACGCTCGGTCACTGAAATAGCATGACGGGCATCAAGTAAGTTAAAAGCGTGTGATGCTTTCATTACCTGTTCGTAAGCAGGTAAAGGTAGGTTGGCTTCGATAAGCTTCTTACTGTCTTTTTCACACTGGTCAAACTGTGCAAACAATGCTGGTACATCGGCGTGCTCAAAATTGTAAGTTGATTGTTCAACTTCATTTTGATGGAACACATCACCATAGGTAATACGGCCAAGTGGACCGTCAGTCCATACTAGGTCATAGATACTATCGACACCTTGGATATACATCGCTAGGCGCTCTAATCCATAAGTGATCTCGCCTGTAACAGGAGAACACTCTAGGCCACCAACTTGCTGGAAATAGGTGAACTGAGATATCTCCATGCCGTTGAGCCAGATTTCCCAGCCTAGGCCCCAAGCACCAAGTGTTGGCGACTCCCAGTTATCTTCAACGAAACGAACATCATGAACAAGAGGATCTATACCGAGTTCTTTAAGCGATTCAAGGTATAGTTCTTGGATATTATCTGGGTTAGGCTTTAGCACTACTTGGAATTGGTAGTAGTGCTGCAGGCGATTAGGGTTTTCGCCATAACGACCATCTGTTGGACGACGACATGGCTGAACATACGCGCTGCTCATCGGCTCAGGGCCTAAAGAACGTAAAAATGTTTGTGGGTGGAAGGTGCCAGCACCAACCTCCATATCTAAAGGCTGAACTATAACGCAGCCTTGACGTGACCAATAATCTTGCAGTGCAAGAATTAGTCCCTGAAATGTCTTTGTATCGTAATTAGGCATAATTTGAATTACAACTCTCGCCGATGATTAAAAAATGGCGCTAATTATAGCATCGACAATGACAATGGAACTAGGGTATTTTAAAAACAATGTGATTAAAGAGTGAGAATAATAATGAATAAGTCAATTCAAGCTATCTGTCCGTGGGTCACCATTACCGATCCTGTGTATCTCGATTACCATAATAATGAATGGGGGCGGCCAGTATATGATTCGATAGAGCTCTTTGAAAAACTCTGTCTCGATGGTCAACAAGCGGGATTATCTTGGATTACAATACTCAAGAAAAAGCAGGGTTATCGTGATGCCTTCTGCAAATTTGACCCTTATAAAATAGTCGCATTAACGCCAGAGTACCTAGAAAAACAACTCGAAAATACTGCCATTGTACGTAACCGACTCAAGGTCAATTCTATTGTTAAGAATGCAAACGGCTACATTAAGTTAGAGAAAGAGGGAGTTAACTTTAGTGAATACCTTTGGTCATTTGTCGATGGTAAACCTATCGTCAATCAATATCTTGATATGAGTGAAGTGCCAACCCAAACCAAAGAGTCTGAGGCGATGTCAAAAGCACTCAAGAAAAGGGGGTTTAATTTTGTTGGACCAACTATTTGTTATGCCTTTATGGAAGCGGTAGGAATGGTTAATGATCACTTGATAAACTGTCCTTGTTACTCAGCGTGCAATGATTAAAAAAGGGAGGCGTTTAGCTTCCCTTCTTAGTTAGGTTGTTATTCGTTATTCAAAGTAAAAAGGTTCGCGCTTACGCTTTGAATTACCTATTTCATTCATCGTATTGGCATCATACAGTCGCCCATTTATCATAGTATGAGTCACATTATCTGTGTCACGGATGTTCGTTAATGGATCGCCATCGATGACGATAAGGTCAGCTAGCTTGCCTATCTCAATAGAGCCCAAGGCATGATCCAACCCAAGGTAATGAGCAGGATCACTAGTCGCCGTTCTCAACGCTTCTAATGGTGTCATGCCTCCTTGTTCAAACATCCAAATCTCCCAATGAGCACCCAAGCCTTCACGTTGGCCATGTGCGCCAATGTTAGATTTAACCCCAAGATCTCTTAGCTCTTTAGCCACTTTTGCGTTGCTAACATGGTTATAATGATGATCCGGGGCTTTCGGTCGACGCATTGAGCGAGGTTTGAATACTTCTGCTGGCACAAAATTGTTAAGTTTGATATTGGTCCAGACATCAGTCTTATCATACCAATAGTTTTCCCCCCAAATTCCACCATAGGCAACGACAAGAGTAGGGGTATAGCCTACCTCGGTTTGACTCCAAAGTTGTTTAATATCATCGTATATTTTAGCCGGAGGAATCGAGTGTTCTATCCCTGTGTGACCATCAACAATCATACTTAAGTTGTGCTGCAACAAAGAGCCACCTTCGGGAACAACCATCATTTCTAACTCACGACCTGCTTGAATTATTTGTTGACGCTGATTTCTACGTGGCTGATTGTAGCTTTTTACGCTAAATGCCCCTGCTTTTTTCAAGCGCTCTAGGTGGAATTTTGCATCCTCTAGGCTATCAACATGCGATGTATAGCCGGCCCCTTCGGCACCATATAAAATAGTGCCAGTACTAAATAATCGCGGAGCGACAATCTCGTTGGCTTTTTGTAGCTCGCTGGCACTGAATATCTCTGTCGTATCATTTGACGGATCATGTATGGTGGTAACCCCGAAAGAAAGGGAAGCATAGTTAACCCAATTTTGTTGAGGAATTAGTTCATCACTACCTTGTGAACCATGGGCATGCACGTCGATAAGGCCTGGCATAATTGTTTTGCCATTAAGATCTATTATTTCAGCATCAGTCGGAATATCGATACTGCTTGTCGCACCTACGGCTACAATTTTATTGCCTTTGACAATAACTACGCCATCTTTAATCACGTTTTCATCGTTCATCGTGATAACTTGACCGCCAATAAATGCAATTGTTCCACGTGGAACATCTACTTTTTTTGTGAAACCAATGTTTGTTCCATCTTCTGTTGGGATGACTGTACTGGCTTCTTTAGTGCTTGATAGTTCAAACATACCATCAGTGGTGTGAGTGTATAGTTCAGGGCCCAATGACCAGTAAAGGTTTCGGCTGTCGGTCGTCCAACTTATATTCTCACCGGCACGTTTTGATAATTCTTTGACCGGAAGATTTGTGGCCGAAGGTGCTATATCTAACGGTTCAACGGTATCAGTGAACGGTGTTACGTAGACTTTAAAACGCTCGGCAAAGGCTACGTACTTACCATTTTGGCTGATTTTGAACTCGGTAGCTAGCTTGCTTGAGTAGTGTTTCTTCTTCTTGTAACCATCTAAATTGATGCTACTAAAACTGATTTTTTCGCCGTAGCCCATGAAAAATATACGGCCATTGTCGGCACCAAACTGAGGCATGAAACCAGACTTCGTAATGAGCTGTGCTTCACCTCCCTGTGCAGGAATATGGTATAGCCCTGGATTTAATGACCACTTACGGTCGAGAATTCGATTGCCACTAGATTTTCTAAAAACAACAATATCACCGTTTGGTGAGAATGTTGGTTCGACATATTTCCCTGGCTCTGTAGTGATTGTCCTGCCTCTGCCAGAGCGCGCTGATACAACACGAATGCTCCCTTGCTCATTATCATCCCAGGTTGCATAAACAATCTGTTTACCGTCGCGTGACCATTGTGGGTTTAGTTCAAACGATGATTTCTGATTGGTTAATCGCTTCGCTTTACCATTCGGAAGATCTTTAATCCACAGCTTACCTAGCGCTTCGTAGATAACTTTTTTTCCATCCGGTGAAACTTGGACATTGCGTAGCATTTTAACGTCAAAAGAGTCTGCTTCAATTGGCTGTCTAAAGCGTAATGCTTGCTGTACTTTCTTAGTCACCTCAATACTAAAAGGTAATACGATGTTCTTACGGCTACTGACATCTAGCTTATTAATTTTACCATTGGCCCAGAATACGATTGCTTTGTTGTCAGGCGTCCAATCAATGGTTGGATAGACTCCATGTATTGCCCATGTTTCTTGCATATCCCGATCGAGTTCACCGAATACCTTGGTATGTGTGCCAGACTTTAAGTCATAGATATAAAGAGATGACTGGAAGTCATCTCTAGAAATGTAAGCCAATTTTTGACCATCGGGGCTTGGCGTTGGGCGAATCGCTCCACCCATCTTGCTGATAACAGTTTCTATATCGCCTGTCTTACGGTCGAGCCGTTTTATTCTATAGATGCCTTTGACTGAATCTTTACTGTAATGAAAGGTTTTTCCCGGTGTTGCATCTTGGCTAAAGTAGATGTATTTACCGTCAGGCGAAAACGACGGTTCACCTAAATCTTTTTGGTCGTTTGGCCGCTTGGTGAGCTTTACACCACTGCCACCCGTTTTATGATACATCCACACTTCACCTGCACCCAATGAGCGACCTGAAGTAAAATGCTTACGAGCAACTATATAGTCACCATCAGGGCTCCAAGCTGGACTGTTTAGCAATCTAAACGTTTCATTAGTAACGGATTTTTTGTTTTCTCCATCGTTATCCATGACCCATATGTTATCGCCTCCACCCTGATCTGAAGTAAACGCAATATGTTTACCATCAGGGCTAAATGTTGGTTGCATCTGCCACGCAATACCAGCAGCTAAACGAATAGGCTTACCACCACTGATCGGCATCTTATAAATATCGCCAAGCAGGTCAAAAATGATTTCTTTTCCATTTGGGCTAACGTCGACATTCATCCATGTACCTTCAGATACATTGATAGTCGCATCTTTAAAGATCCCTTGTGGCGCGTTCACATCCCATTTCGGTTGCTCTACTTTGGTGTCACTAGCGTAGGCATTACTAGCTATAATCAATGCGGTGACTGAGGCAATAATAGACTTTTTGTGACGTGGTAAAATCATAATCCCGTTTCTCTATTGTGAATTTATCAATCATCATAGCAAAAAGTAATTAAATTTATCGATGATGTTTGTAACGGGATTTATTATTGTATTCGAACGGAAAGAAACTAAAAGCTATCCTTTTTTTATCAAAAACTTAAATGGGGAACTTTGTGTTTCACTATCAATCAGTTGATGATCCATAAAACGACAAAAACTTGGTACATCACGCGTTGTTGAAGGATCATCAGTAATCACCAGTAATGTCTCGCCAGTACTAAGCGACCGTATGGTTTTTCTTACCATCATCACTGGCTCTGGACAGCGTAGTCCAATGGCATCAAGTTCTTTATCGGGCATCGTATTCATCATTAAGTTATTCGCTAAATTCATTGCCGTAATTATAAACTACTTTTTATCAATTCAGTCAAATTTCGTGGGTCAATTTAAGGGCTTTCTGCTATGGTAAAGTTGCGGATTTCATTTATAGATTACGGCTACTACAGCCGAACAACGATATCAGGGAGAAGATTTATGAAAACTTTTTCAGCGACAGCATTACTGCTTTCATTAACGTCACCATTAGCTTTAGCAAATTCTTGTGATAGTTTGGCACCAATGTCTTGGATAGCGGGCGAATGGACCGCGCAATCGAGTCAGGTGAGCATTAAAGAGTCTTGGCAGCGTCTTAGTGACAATACGTTTGATGGCCTCACTATTACCTCGTTAACCGCCGATGGTAAAGTGCTTGCAGATGATCAAATGCGCCTCGTTGATATGGGGGATAACGTGTTTCTTATTGCGAAAGTAACAGGAAATGATTTACCAACGTCGTTTAAATTGACAAGTTGTAAAGATAATAAATTTACTTTTGAAAATCATTGGCATGATTTCCCAAAAATCATCAGTTATCAATTTGTTGATGATAAAAATGTCGCAGTCGTGATTTCTGATGGCCGTAAAAAAACGTTTAATCTGGCGTATAAAAGAGTCGCCAAATAATTTTGCAGGAGGGTAGTTAATTGAAAACCATTGGTTTGATAGGTGGAATGAGCTGGGAGTCGACCACGAGTTACTACCAAGCAATAAACAAAGCGACAAAATCGAAGCTAGGCGGTCTTAACTCAGCAAAGGTCATTCTCAATAGCGTTAACTTTGCTGAAATAGAACGCTTGCAACACACGGGAGAATGGAGTGAAACGGCTAACATTTTAAGTCGTGCTGCTCAATCCATTGAGCTTGCTGGTGCTGATTTTGTGCTTATCTGTACGAATACAATGCACAAGGTTGCAGATGATATTCAGCAAAACATTTCGATACCGGTTATTCATATTGCGGATGCAACAGCGTCTAAGTTAGTGAGTGATGGTGTGAAAAAAGTCGGCCTGATAGGCACTAGGTTTACCATGGAACAAGACTTTTACAAGCGCCGCTTGATTGCGCAGTTCGATATCGATGTGATTGTGCCCTCGTCATCAGAACAAACAATTATTCATGACGTTATTTATGATGAATTGTGTCAGGGCATTGTCAATTCAGATTCCAAAAAACGGTATTTAGAAATAGTGAATTCGCTATTTGAAGAAGGTGCGCAAGCGGTTATCTTGGGTTGTACTGAAATTGCACTATTGATCGGTCAGCAAGATACTAATGTGCCGCTATATGATACCACTCAAATACATGCTCAATACGCTGTTGAACTAGCGCTATCAGCGTCTAACCATAATTAATGAGGTTCTTGCACAATGGACTTTTACACCCTAGTAATGTTTTGTATCGCGTCGATGTCAATTAACCTGATCCCGGGTCCTGATGTTGTTTATATTGTGTCGAGTACGATGAAAGGGAAATTTCAGTCGGGGCTAAAAGCTTCTCTAGGTCTGGGCGTTGGTTATTTAATCCACACCTTGGCCGCAGTTTTTGGTCTGTCGGCAATTATCCTGAAATCAGCATTGTTATTTAATGTTATTAAGTATTTAGGGGCTGCCTATTTGTTATATTTAGGAATATCGTCCTTAGTTAATTGTTATAAGAATAAGTCTAACCTGACGATGAC
>Ga0209292_1005514_pt1 | contig 12880 bp, 7 predicted proteins | sample GOMGulsemesocosm_2_FD_184634 | JGI IMG/M metagenome (GOLD analysis project Ga0209292, IMG submission 184634) | Methane-oxidizing microbial communities from mesocosms in the Gulf of Mexico - GOM9C Gulf of Mexico (SPAdes) (version 2) | ecosystem: Environmental > Aquatic > Marine > Cold seeps...
TTATTAAAACTAATTTTTTAGCGCTACCTATTCAAGAAACAGAATCGGATACCATTTAAAAAAGGATCTAAAAAGACCCTTTTATTCGTTTTATAATTCAGGAGTTAAAATCGCATCTAAGCTAGGGTGATCTGAAGGTGTCGCATCAAATACTTCAGCAGTCCCTGTAAACCCTTTTGTGATAATGCAATCGATTCTGGCGCTACCAATTAATGTCATATTAGTTTGTTGGATGGTTGTATTTACTTCAATTCCGGTACAACTAGAATTGAAATCTCCCACTAAAATAGTTGGTATATTGGCATTAAGGTTTATGTGAGTTGCAGTTTCATTGGCATTTATAAGTGTTACGGCATCATCTTGATGATCCCAGTGAACATTTATGGCCCTGTAATCAAAACCATTTTTGCTAATGAGTGCCGATTCACCTGTGCGAACTGCATTTGGCCCGTCAGTTAAATCAAACCTTAAGTTAGATACAAAACTATTGCCTTTGCAGGTATTAATATAAATTTGATACCTTTGTTGCCAGCATTCACCTAAAGCTAGCCCTAAAGCATCAGCTCTTGAATAATCTGTCGGAAAATCTGTTGAAATCAACCAATCTTCAGCGCCTTCTTGTATGCCTAAAATATCAACATCTCGCGAATGTACTAATTCAGCATAACTAGATGCTTGTTGTGGCATTGTAGCCCAACCATAAACATTAAGCGTCATGACTTTAATATCAGAAGCTGAGTCTAGCTTTTTAGCTGAGAATATAAAGCTATCAAGATTAAAAATTCCTTGGCCAGTTTTAGCTGATATATAAAGATCATGAATCCCTGAGGTTTCAGTAATATTAAGACTCGTTTGTTCAAATACCTGCCAACCAGATGTTGCGGTCATAGTATAACTGGCAATTAAAGGACCATCAGAGCTGTCTATTCTGAATTCTGCAATGCCATTTTCAGATTCACCGGCAACATTGAGTGTCAAACTTTGAGAAATATCGCCAAAATCTACATTTTTAAAGCTAATATAATCTCCAGAATCAAATGAGCCAATATAGGCGTTATTTTTAATGCTAATACCGCTCATTAAAGTATAGCTTTCGGCTTCAATATTCTCATATGCAGGAAATATCATTAATTCACAGCCTGTTTCATCAACTTTGGTTTCAGCAGGTGTATTAGGGCAAATGTCTATTTCATCAATTATACCGTCATTATCACTATCAGCAGGAGGAGTTATATATTGCAATTGTAGCCAGTTTAAATTGAAGTCACCCTGTTCTATATTGATTCTTAAAGTATGAGATCCAGAAGCTAAGTTCACTTCGCCTAAATTTTGACTTTCAAAAACTTGCCAGTTGTCAGTATTATTTACGCTATGAGTACTAACTAATACATCATCAATCAATATTGAATAATGGCCTGTATCAAGTTCAGACGCGACTCTTGAAATTAAATTGTAATTGCCATCAGCTACGGAAATATCATACTCAAGCCACTCACCTGAGTCTGTCCAACCAATATTATAACCGCCGTCAATATCAGAACTTATTTCTATATCTACATCATCCTCAAAACGGTATTCACCGCCTGTATTACCAACTGTACTATCAAAAGCCCTTTGATAATCTTCCGCCTGTATTACCAAATCTGAATTAACAGCCGATAATTCAAACCAGTTAAGATTAAAGTCACCAGAGAGCACTTCTATTGCTAAAGTGTGTGACCCCGTATTCACATTTATGTTGCCGATTAAGTGAGTATCAAATATCTGCCAGCCGCCAGTATTTGTAACTGTATCAGTTCCAATTAATTCACCATCAAGATAAGCACTATAACTTCCACTACTAACAGCCGATGCAACTCTGCTTGTTAAATTATAATTACCCGATAATAAATCTAGTTGATAATCTAAACGCTCTCCTTGAGTGATCCAACCAACATTAAAACCACCATCATTATCAGTCGTTACTTCAATATCTACATCGTCATTATGTAATGCGCCACCTTGATTGCCAGAAGTTGTATCTATGAAGTGGCTGTAATTCTCGGCTTGTATTCTTTCATTTGCCCCAAGACAAGTACTAATTGAAGCTAATAAAAGTAAAGCTGTGAGGCTGTATTTATTATTTTTAAATTTAAGTTTTTTTCCAGACATTTTTATTTATATCCTTTTTATTTTTAGAAAGAGTGGTGGTTTATAAACATCTCAATTTAAATGCAGTTAAAACCTAGTGTGAGAGTGCTTATTTTTATAGTGAGTGATATATAACAGGATTAAAAAAGCCATTTATCAAATTGAGATAAATGGCTTAGGTTATATATTATTTTTGATACATACGTACGTAATCAACTTCCATTCTTTGTGGCCAAATGTCTGGGTCAACTCCGGCAACTGCACCCCAATCTCCACCAACAACTAAATTTAATATTACATGAAATGGTTTATCGTAAGGCCAGGCTTGCCAACCAGTTTTTGGATTAACGTAGGTATAATAGAGCGTATTATCAACAAACATATCAATTCGTTCAGGCGACCACTCTAAAGCATAAGTATGAAAGTCATCAGCTACCGCTGGTTGATAAACCGTGCCTTGACGCTGCTCTCCATTTACCCAGTAACCGTCTAGATTATGTACAGTGGCATGTACTTTACCTGTGTCGTAACCAACATGTTCCATAATGTCGATTTCACCTGAATTTGGCCACGCATCACAATCTTCATCCCATCCTGTTTGTGCATCGCAAGTTGTCGCATAACTAAATACGTCAGTCGGCATCATCCATATAGCTGGCCAAGTTCCCACACCATTCGGTAATTTGGCACTCACTTCTATTCGTCCGTATAACAAGTCCGCTTTATTTGCACTATGAATACGTGCTGATGAATATTCGTCGCCCATATAGTTATCTTTACGTGCTTCGATCACCAGCTTGCCATTTTCTACTCGTGAGTTTTCAGAGCGATCTGTGTATCTTTGCCATTCGTTATTTACCCTTCCCGGTGCCCATAGTTCATGAGTCCATTTAGTTGTATCAACTGCACCATCGGTATTAAATTCATCTTGCCACACAAGCAGCCATTCATTTGCAGGCACATGGGATTTACGCACGGCAAAAGCACTTATTTTTGCTGCATCTATAATGCCTTTAAAATTAAGATTTAACTTACCATCACTTACAACCACATCAGGAATAGATAAATCATAAGCAGCATGATCTCTGCCACCTTTTTCTGCAACGATATCAACGCTGGTAAGCCTTTCTTTACCTTCAGCGCTAAATGAAAATTTTCTATCGTTCGGACTTTGCCAAAAAGTTTCAGCTAAGCGTAAATTGATTTGGTATGTGCCATTTTCTAAAGTCTTTTCGTAACTAAAATTATCACCCCATCGTTCACTCTGATATAGCGTACTATCTTGGGTTGCATGAATTGCTTGGGTGGTATTAGCCGTTTCTCCTGCGATGAAGCCTTCATCAGCTAAATAAACGGTGCCATCTACAGCTGTATATTGGGTGCCGCCAGCATTTACCGCCCAGACAACTTCCCCATTTAATACATCTGCTTCTGGTATGATTTCTATCCAGTTAAAATTCCAACCATTAGTAACTGCAAAAACACCTAAATTATGTGTTCCCTCTGCCATATATACAGTTTTTGTTACTGTAATCCATTTATCCCAACTTCCAGTTGCTGGAATTTCAAAATTGCCTAATTGAGTTTTTCCTGAATTTAAATCTATCGAAAATGTAGCGCCAGATGGGCTGGCTACTCTGGCATTTACAATATAGTTTCCAGATTTCTCAATTTTGATATTTTGATAAGCCAGCCATTCATTTTTTTCTATCCAACCAACGTTGTAACCACCACCTTCATCTAGTGTGGCTTGAATATCGACATCTCCTGTTTTATACACTCCACCAGAATTACCTGGGGTTGTATCAAATGACCAAGTGTAATCTTCAGCCTGATAAACATCTGCAAAAGACAATGTTGGCAATACAAGAAAGCAGTAAGGAAGCACTGCTTTTAATCTATGTATTTGCGGTACTGGTTTTATTTTTTTCATTAAATGTCCCGTCTATTTTTATTATTTTTAATTGTAAAAATATTAATATTTACGATCTTTAAACAAGAGGCATATCTAGGTAAATATCTCTGGCGGAATAAATGTTATGAGTTTTATTAACTGCTGTCGTTCGAATAAAGGTTAAAACGTTTATCCGAACCTTATATGAAATATGAGATTTGGCACTTGTTAAGTGGTTAATATTTAATGGTTTAATTGGCTTTTAATGTATGGGTAAACTTGAGTTTTTATATTGATGACTTTTTATAGAGTACTGAGGTGTTTGAAATTGAGTATGTGGAAGTAGCAGGCTTACCAATTAAGTAACCCTGCCATAGCGAGCTTTAAAAAGTATACGACACATCTAAGTACAACGTTCTACCTTGTACAAATTCAGTGTCAGCCATAAAATATGGCCAACCTAAAGCCTTGTTACTGGGTGGTTCTGAATCAAATAAATTATATACACCAAAAGAGGTATACATCTGTTTATTGAATTGATATTTGGTTTGTAAGTTAGTGACAATAGCTGATTCTAATTTAATGTCGTTTTCATCAGTTCCTGGCAAGAAGTCAATACTGAGCAAAGTATTCAAGTCACCTAAGTGCCAGTTTAAAGAGGTATTTAACCGACTTTCAGTATTACCCAAGTCGCCATTAATATCATCGAACCCTTGACCTGGGATAACTTCTACTTTATGAAATAATACAGTTGTTACCTCAGTTGACCATTTAAATAAACCATATAACTTTGTTTGCCAGATCAAGTCATACTCTAAATCTATACCTGCGGTTTTCGATCCCGAAAAATTACCGTAATTATTGAGGATTCTAATTAAACTACCGTGCTCATCTCTGATCACACGCTTATTTTTACCAAATTGACCTTCACGTTCTAATACTTCGTCATTACCTAATAAGCTAATTTCATTATCGAAATATTGATAGTACAGGTTCATATGTAAGCGGGTGTCGTGTGTTACTTCATAAGTAAAACCAGTCGTAAAAGAACCTGACTTTTCAGCTTCAAGATCTTTGTTTCCAGTGTTCACGACTTCAATACTTATAGCTTGGCATGGATGACTATCAGCTAACGTTGTAACATCCTGATGATTATCAAGTGTGCCATTATTATCTGAATCGCCAATCGCTTTACATGGATTAGTATCACGAATATAGGTAAAACTCTGGCTTGGTTGACTATACATTTCAAACAAACTTGGTGCTCTGAAGCCAGTGCCAATAGAGCCTCTAAAAATAATGTTAGGGGAGTAACGATAGGTAAGTCCTAATTTAGGATTCAAACTTGAACCAAAGTCACTATAATGATCAAAGCGTACTGAAAAGTTTAGATTGAGTTTTTTATTGAGCTTGTATTGTGTTTCACCGAATGCAGAAAAAATATCGCGTTTACCTTTTGCGCTGCCTCCGCCACTTCGTCCATCAATTTGGTTCTCACTAAATTCATCTTGATATACACTAGAATAATCATGAGTGATATATTCTAACCCATAAACAGTATCATGCTCAGATTTATCGTCGCCAAATGTATTTGTATGAAAAGTAACTCTACTACCCAGGTTTTCAAATTTGGCATCAAAAGCAGAGTCCACCGAAAAACTTTGTCCTAATGCTTTATCCGTTGGTGAATTCACTGAAAAAATATCAAAACTGCCATCATCAATCGCTGCTTGTAACAAATCTCGCCTCAATAAACCTTTACTGAGTGATTCTGAATGATTACTGTTATAAAAGGACATAATTTCATATGCTGTTTCATTGGCTAAATCACCCGATACCCCCATATAGAAATTAAGCATTTTATCTTTATTTTCTGATTGCCTTAGTCCGCCATTTACATTACGAAAGAATATATCTAAATCAAAAGGGCCATCAATAAAGGTGTCGTTTATACCGTCAAAATCTGAATCAAAGCCTATGTTTTGTCCCATTGTAGGATTGTTAGGATTACTGGCTGACATAGTAGGTAAAAATACTTCACCACCTACACTTGGTGTTGGTGCGGCGGTACCTGTCGTTTCATTTATACTCAGATCTAAATGAGCAAAAAGTGAAGTATCAGATTTCATTTGCCATAATCCGTCAATCATCGCTGAATTACTTGTGGAATCTGGTACTAGTTGGGCATGGCTGGCAAAGTTATATTTACAATAACCACCTTCAAGCTGAGAATCAGGGTAGTCAGATTGCCCAAGTGTTTGTGGGCATCGGGGGTCTGGCATAATTAAGCTTAATAATTGTCCTGTTTCTGGACTTTGACCTTTAATCCGATAACTAGACAAATCACCATAACGGCTTAATCCTATTTCGGTAAGTGGGTAATCTCTTGTAAATATGGCTGATTTTTTTTGATGTTCTGCCGAATAGGTTATATTGCCAAAATTATTTGTTATACCACCATAGAAGCTCACATATTTCTCATCGCCCCCTTTAATTTTTGGCTGAGTGAGCGATAGTCTAAAATTATGGGTATTTATATTTTTACGCAATATAATATTCACTACGCCGCCGACTGCATCAGCGCCATACACTGAAGATGCCCCATCTTTCAATATTTCAACAGATTCAATGGCTGCTAGAGGGATCAGATTAATATTTTGAGCATCAGGAATTGCTGCTGAGTTTGCAATACGATGACCATTGATTAATACCAATGTTCTTTGCTCACCTAAGCCTCGTAAGTTAAGTGTCGCTTGACCTTGCCTGGTTCCTCCCGATGATTCTCTTCGAGAACCATAGGTGTTTACGGTACTAGAACGTAATACATCGGCTAAACGTGTTGCACCACTGGCATCAATATCTGCTCGTGTGATCACAGTTACGGGTGATGAAAACTCAGTATCAATGCCTTTAAGTCGGCTACCTGTTATAGAAATTCGCTCTATTTTATCTTGCTCAATTTGCTCCTCGGCGCTTACACTTGGAAGTGCTATCGTCAACAAACACGTTAAATATTTAAATTTTTCCAATGTCTAATCCTTTTTTATAACGATACTCTCAGTTTATTTTGAATGCTTATGCTCACTGTTTTATCGCTTTCGGTCTGCCGTCATAAATAGCTAGTAATATTAGTATCAGACACCAAAGGGGCTAATCAAAATAACCGGTAAAACTGCCATTGATAAATGGTGAGACATCATAAACAAGCAATCACTTATTTTTAATAAGAATAGCTATTTTAGCGTTATGAAACATTTAATTCGGCTATGCTTACAAGTTAGTACTAAATTTAAAGCCTATATTATTAGTTAGTTACAAGTGCATTGGATTTTTTGTATTCAGAAGGTGTTAAACCGGTTATTTTTTTAAATGTTTTATTAAAAGTACTTTTTGCATTAAAACCCGCATCCATAGCAACGGTTAAAATATTTTTTTCGGGCTGATTGAGCAAGATCTCTTTTGCATATTCGATACGATAACTGGCTATTAATTCATAAAAATTTATTTGTCGGTATTGGTTGATTGCCTGAGATAAATATTGTGATGGTGCATTAATTTCTTTTGCTAATTTTTCAATATTTAAACTATTATCTAAAAAATGGTGGTGCTTATGCATTACATTATCAACTAACTTTAAAATCTCTAAAGCGTGCTCTTTTGATAGCGCTGACTTTTCGTATTTATCAGAAATTTCACACAATTCAACAATTGGTTTTTCAACCGGTTTTTTACAAAAAAGCACTGTTAAAATGGTTAGACCAAATAATACAAAAATATCAATTAAGCTAGTGAAAATATCAATTGCAAGCCAAGAAACCCCTAAACTTTCCCATGGAATATCAATGACACCAGAAATCATATTATGTAGTAAAGATAACCATAAGAAAGTCATGGTTAACCACACACCCTTTAGCCAAATGTAGGTTTGATTATCATAACCTACCGAATATAAAGAGCCTTGATAAAACTTAAATAACATGGATATAAAGTGGGTGCTACTCGTTATAATAAACAGCAATACAAAGGCATAATCGCTGAAAACTAATAGCCATGGTTGCTCATTTTTAGGTAATTCAGTGATATAAAAAGGATAAATGATAAAAGGTGATAATAATAAGCAACCAATTATCAGCACTATAATTGACTTAGTATCTAGTAAAGGTGTTTTTTGCATTAAAAGGGTTGAGTGTGTAAAGCGAGTCATTAAGGGCCCAAGAAGTAAAATACAGGGCACAATACAAAGGGATAATTTATCAGCAATTTCAACGCTTAAAAATAAGAAAGTATAATTAAGTAATTTAACCAGCAAAAAAAGTATTAAAAAGAGATTCATTTTATTTAAAGAAGGTAACCACTTTAATCCAATATTCACTAAACTAATAAGCATGAGAAGCATTATTATTGATGAAAAATCTAAAATGAACTCAAAAACCTCTATTAAACTCTGCATTAACAATCACTTATTATATTTATTCTTTTTAGGTAAACTAGTTTAATGCAAGCTTTTAATAAATTCAGTAAATATTTCTCAGAGTTATAAATTTGTAGCAAAAATTGAGATAATATTTACAGATGTTAAGTTATTTTCATGTGCTAAGTAATTTATTGGTTTAACTATTTTGGCTGTGGATAGTCACAAGGCATTAATCAACCTTTGGGTGTTAGAAATTTATTTAGCTTTTGGATTTAACTTTCGATCATTTTTTTACAACCCCATTCATAAATATCTAATCTATTTAAAAATCAGGGTTCAATACAATTTTGACTTGTCCCGCTTTACCGGGGGTTAGCTTAATAAGACAAAATACAGATATAAAATGTCCTGCTTTATCGGGAGAGACATAATATTCCAACAATTATGACAAGGTTGTAGTTACTTATAGTTTTACAGGTAATCACACAATGTTATTAAACAAATCAGTTTTAGTTCTAACTTTACATTTCTTATTAAGTGCATGTTCTAGTGATTCATCAAACGATAAATCCAAACCACCGATGACTACACAAAATATGGCACCTGTTATTAGTCATAATAATCAGCAATCGGCGGACAGTTTCACCTCTGTCTCACTCAATATAAATGCCACAGATACTGATGGCACAATTAAAACTTATAGCTGGGTTCAAAGCTCCGGTACTCCTGTTCAGTTAAATAATAGTAACAGTGCCAATGTCTCATTCGAAGCACCGGAAATTACCGGACAATTAAGTTTTACCGTTAGTGTTACTGATGATAAAGGGGCATCTAGCAGCGACACCATTAACATCGATATCATAGGTCCTTTAGTTGGTAGCTGGTCACGAGAGGGTTATCATCAGTATATTGAGGTGAATGTTGAACAGGTGTCTTTGTTAGAATATACACCCAATACAAATGATCTCACCTCCGGTTGGTGCTATTTCAGTGATGAAGTAGCGACCGATGATCTGCAAAAATTTGCACCTATCTCTTTTAGTGAAGATTATCAGGCGATGACATTAGATCCTCTTTATTTTGGGGATGACGATGGCCGTCGGTATTATAAAAAGTTAAATCAGTTACCTGAAATATGTAAAAATGGCGGTATGTTAACATCAGATGACCCGAACTTTATGGGAGATGCCATGGATGATTTTCAACTATTCTGGCATGCCTTTCAAACCCACTATCCTTTTTTTGAGCTCAGAAATAAAGACTGGCAAAAGGAATACGATCAGCATGTCGGGCTTGTTAACAGTAATACCAGTGTTGATGAATTAGCTGAAGTTTTTACTAGTATGCTAAATAATATCTCTGATGGTCATATCGGAATTTATTTAGACGACGATTATATAGATATCAATACCGGTTGGATGGAGGATGGAGTTTTCGAGCGCTTAAAAACACAATTCGAACAACAAAAATATGAGAACAATGGTATCGCTAATTTCTGGAATTATTATTGGCATAGAATTGAAATACAAAATAATATTGTCACTGAAAAATATGTCGATATTGAGCTGTCAATCGAATTAGCTAAAGAGTCATCAATAGCGTGGGGGAAGTTAACTCCCGCCGGCCAGGAAAATATCGGCTATTTAAAAGTTGGTTCATTTTCAACTGATAGCCAGCACGATTATGATTTTTATATCAATACAATAGACTCAATCATGGCGTCATTACAGGAAACCGATGCGCTTATTATTGATTTGCGTTTAAATAGTGGTGGTAACGAAGTGATAGGCTTTCACCTTGCCAATTATTTTGCCGATAAAAAACGCCATGCATTTAGCAAACAAGTGCAAGATATTAATGGCTTAAGCGAAGGAGTGCCTTTTTTCATTGAACCTCATAACAATAAACCTTTGTATGATAAACCCGTGCGTATTCTTATCGACGCAGGTTCCGCTAGCGCCGCCGAAACATTTTCTATTGTGATGCGAACACTAAGTCAGGTTCAGATTATTGGCGAGCGTTCAGCAGGTGATATTGCTAGCCAGTTAAGTAAAAGATTGCCTTTTAGTGGGATGGTTCTAGGAATACCAAATACAATTTATACTACATTTGATAACAAGGTATTTGAAAATATTGGTGTCCCAGTAGACCACCTTGTACTCGATTTCACCGCTGAGGATTTATTACTTGAAAAAGACTCTGTATTAGATGCTGCACTCAACTCTTTAAAATAGACAGTGCGCGATATTTAGTTTTCAGGTGTTACTTTAATTCGATAATAAATCGATTTATGTTTTAAGCCAGCTTTGAATTGGGATTGTCTATTTCTTACTGGCTATGTAACACCCTCTATTTACCGAGGAAAATTGATAATAGGATCTCCTCTGCCAAGATGTAATGAGTACTTTCTCTTGTAGATTCTAAATATGCTGTCATAAATTCAATAAACATTCTGACCTTGGCAGGTAAATAACTCCGCTTGAGATTAATTGTAAACACACCTTTATCGATGATATGACCCCGCTATAATTTATGAAAAAGGTAATTAAATTGACGAAATGGGTACAAAGTGATTGTTTATAATTGTATCAAGTGTTAGTTTAATCCCATGAAAATACTTTGTTATATCTCACAAATTTGCTGGTGGCGCTCTATTTAGAGCGGCACTTGAATCTATTTGTTCAACGGCTGCCGAAAGGTAAAGGTTGAATATCACTCTATCTCTTTCGGTCGCTTTTTAAAACTGAAGGAAATACACATGAATCACAAAATTTTAACTGGCGATAGACCTACAGGGCCACTTCATTTAGGTCATTATGTTGGTTCGTTAAAAAATCGAATTGAATTACAAAACCAATATTCACAAACTATTTTAATAGCTGACTTACAAGGTCTTACTGATAACGGTCATAACCCACAAAAAGTGTCGGGTAATATTTTAAATGTTTTGGCTGATTATCTTGCTGTTGGTATTTGCCCTACTAAAACCACTATTTGTTTGCAATCAGCTTTGCCTGCTTTATCTGAACTTGCTATGTTTTATGCAAACTTAGTATCAGTTTCACGTTTAGAGCGTAATCCAACGGTTAAAGCTGAAATTGCTAGTAAGCAATTTGGCAACTCTATCCCTGCTGGTTTTTTTAGTTACCCAATAAGCCAAGCTGCTGATATTACCGCTTTTGATGCTACTTTAGTGCCTGTAGGTGATGATCAGCTACCTATGATAGAAATTACCAATGAAATTGTTAGGAAGTTAAATAATATTGCTAAGGAACCTGTTTTAGTAGAAGCAAAACCCTTGTTGAGTGATACACCTAGGTTACCGGGTGTTGATGGTAAAGCTAAAATGTCTAAATCACTGGGTAATGTGATTACTTTTGGTAGTAGTGATGACATGATAGTGAAAGCTGTTCGCGCTATGTATACCGACTCAAATCACTTAAGAGTAGATGATCCAGGGCAAGTTGAAGGTAATGTTGTATTTACATATTTAGATGCCTTCCATGAAGATAAAGCCCATATCATACAACTCAAAAATCATTATGCTGCTGGTGGGTTAGGGGATAGTAAACTTAAAGGTATTTTAAGCGATTGTTTAATTAATTTAATAACACCTATCAGAGCAAAGAGAGAGAGTTACTTGGCTGATAAAGCTGAACTAATTTCTATTTTAAAAGCAGGAACTGAGCTGGCAAACCAACAAACGCAGGCTGTTTCTCAGCGTGTTAAATCGGCTTTTGGATTAAATTTATTCTGAAATGCAGTTGTGTTTTTAAGTTTTAAAATAGCCATTATTAAATATAATGGCTATTTACCTCATTCCCACATTTAACCTTATTTATTTAATGGTTCAGGCTGAAATGTTTTTTGACCAATTTTATTGGTATTGAAGTTTGGAAAATCTCTTACTGACGCAAGTACTTTTGGGTCACCGGTGATCATACGCACGAGGTGATTGGTATCACTTATAAAGTAATAAGTTGCAGGTCCTTTGTCATTGGGACGTTGAAAAAACCACTCATCAACATCATGACCTAACATTTTAGATGTGCCAATATATTGTGCATTACATGTTATTAATACATCTTGCGTGAGTATCAGTTCATGACAAGGGTCTATCTCATCATTTAAAACTGCAGCTTCAAACTCAGAAGTCTTTGTCATATCTTCACGCGTATATGACACTTTAGATTTGAATGATTCATCAGTACTGGGGTACATGATTTCAGACATCCATAATCTGTGACCTGTTTTTTTCTCAGACCAAGGGTTAAATAACCCATCAATGCGACAAACATTTTTTTTATAATCGAACCAACAGTACCCTGAAGTAATATCATCGTCAGCCTGCATAGGCATCCAATATGAAATGTAACTGCTACTCCATTGCTCAGGTAGTAAAGGAGCGACTTTTGTTATTTTATTAAACTGCATTTATTTTT
>Ga0209292_1005515_pt1 | contig 12878 bp, 10 predicted proteins | sample GOMGulsemesocosm_2_FD_184634 | JGI IMG/M metagenome (GOLD analysis project Ga0209292, IMG submission 184634) | Methane-oxidizing microbial communities from mesocosms in the Gulf of Mexico - GOM9C Gulf of Mexico (SPAdes) (version 2) | ecosystem: Environmental > Aquatic > Marine > Cold seeps...
CCTTGCATAAAGTAAAACACCCTGAGGACTATGATTTAATCATTGTTGATGAAGCCCATAAATTTCGTTCTGATGAATCAGAAATGTTCCATCAATTACAAAAGCTATGTAAGACGAAAAGGAAACGAAAAGGAAACGATTTGTCCGACAAAAAAAAAGTAATCCTGGTGACAGCAACTCCATTAAACAACAAGCCACAGGACATTAGAAATCAATTGTATTTATTTCAAGATTCTAAACAATCTACTCTTGAAGTTGGAAATTTACAGCATTTCTTCAGACCATTAATTGACAAATATGATAAGCTCAAAAAAGAAAGAGACCATATTAAAATTACTCAAGGTGTAAAACAAATTTATGAAGAGATTAGAAACAAAATTCTGGAACCAATAATTGTACGTAGAACTAGAACCGACATTAAAAACACACCAAGTTATCTGGAAGACATTAAAGAACAAGGTGTGACTTTTCCTGAAATAATCCCTCCTAAACAAATCCTTTATCAATTAAATGAGGTAGTAAATGAACTTTACGACAAGACTATAAAAACTGTTAAAGACAGTAAAAATGGATTGACCTATTATCGCTATCAAGCGATTAAGTTTATGAGTCCTGAAGCCAAAAAGCAATACAAAAAAGCAACAGGAGTTGACCCAAATCAAGCAAATAGAATTTCTGAACAGTTAGCTGTAATAATGAAAGTGTTACTGGTAAAGAGAATTGACAGCTCCTTTCATGCTTTCAAAATGAGTTTAAATAGGTTCTATAATGCTAATAAAGCAATGCTTAAAATGATTAACAATGGCAAAATTTATATTGCTCCAAAATTAGGTGTAAGCGAGTTTATTTTAAATGATAATGAGGCGGAATTGGATGAATTGCTTTTAAATTCCGATGACCCTTCAAAAATTCAAGCTTTTGATATTGAAGAGTTTTCAGAAGAATTCAAAAATGGGATTAGAAATGATGACGTAACTCTTAAAAAACTAGTTACACAATGGGATGAAATTAACTCATACGACCCAAAATACGAAACATTCATTGAAAAATTAAAAACAGATTTTTTAAATGAAGATGTCAATAAAACTAAAAAACTAGTGGTTTTTTCAGAATCAAAGGAAACAACAACTTATTTAATGGAACGATTGAAAAATGATGGTTTTACAAGAATCTTAAGTGTTGACTCATCTAACTCAAAAAACTTAACTGATATAATAGCGGAGAACTTTGATGCTAATCAACCAATTACTCAAACAAAAAATGATTATGATATTATCATAACTACGGAAGTATTGGCAGAAGGAGTGAACTTACATCGTTCTAATACAATTGTAAACTATGACATTCCTTGGAATGCCACACGATTAATGCAACGAATTGGGCGTGTAAATAGAATTGGAACTTCTGCAAAGTTTATCAACATATATAACTTTTTCCCTACAGAACAAGCAGATAGTGAAATTGAACTTAATAAAAAAGCATATATGAAACTTCAAGCCTTCCACTCGGCTTTAGGAGAAGATAGTCAAATTTATTCAACCAATGAAGACTATGATTCTTATGGTTTATTTGAACAACTACCAGAAGAAGAAAGAGATGAACGACTTGAATATTTGAATTATTTACGAAAATTTAGAGAAGAGCATCCTGATAAATACCAATACATCAAAAATAAAATCCCAAGAAGAACACGATGTGGGCGTGAAAACAAAGCAATTAAAGGACAGACTGTTGCCTACATCAAAAATAAAAAAAGAGATGCATATTATTTAATAAATTCTGATAATTCCATTGAAGAACTAACTTTTATTGAAGCTGCAAGACTATATAAAGCTGAATTTAACGAACAGGCAACACAACTACCAAAACTTCATTACAAACAGATTAACACCGCTTTAGATTCATTTTGGGAAGACCAGAGTCTTTTAAGTTTAGGAACAAAAGCTAGCATAAAATTAGGGCCAAATGAAAAACGAGCAATTTCAGTTCTTAAAAATGCTATCCTCCAAGAGTATGCTGCTAAAAATGAAAAAGTGTTACTTCTAGAAGCAAAAAAAGCAATTGAAATTGGACGTTTTCAAAAGCTACCACGTGAAATTAACAAACTAAAAAAAGAAAGTTTAAGTAAAAAATTAAAACGTGTTGAGGAATTTAACGAAATGATGAAAATCATAAGGTCTTATCCTTTTGAAGAAATAAAAGAAGAATTGTTTGATAATGAACCTAAGAAGAGACTTAAAACACCAGAAAGTTCAAAACCTCAAATAATTATATCAGAATCATTCACTTATTAAACCATTAGAATATGAACAGAAATACATTGTACAACATATTCAAGTCCCCGTACCAAAGTTCTATTTGGAAAGGATTCCTAAAAGAACTTTTTAGAGATATTTCTTCTAGTTATTTTGAAACCCCTGTAGATTTAAAAGACCAATCACTTGTTAAACATAAAGATGTAGAACATATTTGGGAATATGGAGATATTACTTTATCTGATGGTAGAGTAATAAAATTCTACGAAGTTGAATTAAAAGAAAATCAGCAAGTAACAAAAAATAGGGTTGGCTTAAGAAGCATTGTTTCTGGAGAAATTGGTTTTGGATACATTGATGGAGCAATTATAACTTATTACAATAAAAATGCTTCCGATTGGCGTTTTACATTTATCTCGAAATCTCTCTATTGGGATGAAGACAATAATGAAGTTAAAACCGAAACTCACCAAAAAAGATACACATACTTACTTGGACAGAATGAAACCGTTAAAACAGCTTTAAATCAGTTTGAGTGGCTTTTTAAACAGATAAAGACTAGAGACATTAACCTTGAAGACGTGCTAAAAGCATTTTCAGTAGAAAAATTATCAAAAGAGTTTTATAATGGCTATTTTCATCAATACGAAACTTTTGTAAGCTATATAGTAGATAATTCAAAGGCTTTTAATCATTTTTTAAATCAAACATCTTCAAGTAACACACTCGAAGATAAACACAGAAAAGCAGAACGCCTCGTAAGTGACTTTGTTAAGAAATTCCTTGGTCGTTTTGTGTTTTTATTTTTTCTTCAAAAAAAAGGTTGGATGGGAGTTCCAATTGACAAAGATTGGGGAGAAGGACAGTTAGACTTTCTTTTCCGTTTGTTTGAAGAATTTCCAGACAAAAATAACTTTTATCAAAATGCTTTAGCACCTTTATTTTTTAATACTTTAAATTTAGACCGCTCAAATAAAAATGATATTTTTTCAGTTACCAATACTCGTATTCCATATTTGAACGGAGGATTATTTGAAAAAGATGAAACAGAGCCTGAAAATATTCAGTTTGAACCACAACGTTTTATAGAACTTCTTGCATTTTTTCGTCAATACAATTTCACAGTTGACGAAAGTAGTCCTGATGACCAAGATATAGGCGTTGACCCAGAAATGCTAGGTCATATTTTCGAGAATTTGTTAGAGGACAATAAAGATAAAGGTGCTTTTTATACGCCTAAAGAGATTGTTCATTATATGACACAAGAGTCAATAATTGAATATTTAAACACGCATTTAGAAAACACATCAAAAGAATATTTAACGATTTTTGTAAAACAAAAGGAACAAGGTAATTTAACTGAAAATGAGTTAGAAGACATTAATTCTTTACTAAATAAACTCAAAATACTAGACCCAGCTATTGGTTCTGGTGCATTCCCAATGGGTTTATTACACGAAATTTTCGCATTAAAAGGATTAATTGCTTTTGAACAAGGTTACGAAACTTGGAGTCCTGCTAGGGTAAAAGAACGTATAATAGAAAATTCTATTTATGGGGTTGATATTGAAGAAGGTGCTGTGGATATTGCTCGTTTACGTTTTTGGCTTTCGTTAGTTGTTGACGAACCAACTCCTCGCCCATTACCAAATTTAGATTACAAAATTATTTGTGGTAATTCACTCATAAGTAGATATAGTTTAGACACTCCTATTAATAAAGTTTTCAGTGAATTCAATAAAGGACGTACTGAAAAAGACAAAGTTGATTTAGCAAAGTACAAAACATTGGTGAATAACTATATGCACGAAGCTAACCACGATAAAAAAGAGGAATTTAAACAACTTATTGAAGATGTTAAAAATGCTTTCAAAACATACATATCAATTAAGGAATCTAAGAAATTATATGATAAAAAGTATGAATTAAACCAATATGTTAATGAAGGCTTGTTTGAATACACACAAACAGCAGCCGAAAAACGAAGAAATACTAAGCTAAGAAAAGATATTGCAGAACTGGAACAAGAAAAAAAAGACCGTGAAGAAGCCAAAATTTTTAAAGAAGCTGTAGAATGGCGTTTTGAATTTCCCAACCTTTTAAACAGCGAAGGAAACTTTGAAGGTTTCGATATTGTTATTGGTAATCCTCCTTATCTAAAAGAAAGAGATAATGCTCATATTTTTGAGCCAGTTAATAAGTCCCCTCTTGGATTGAAATGGCATCAAGGAAAAATGGATTTCTGGTTCTATTTTCTGCATCAATCTATGAATTTAGTAAATGAAAAAGGAGTAATTTCATTTATTACATCTAGATATTGGCTTAATAGCCAAGGAGCAAAAAAACTTATAAACAGAGTCGAAGACGAGTTATCATTTAGCAATGTCGTTGATATTGGTAAACTTAGAGTATTTCAGAATGTTGCTGGTCATCATATGATTCATATTTACAATAAAAAACATTCTTCTGAATTCAAGTACAACAAATTATTTAATGATGTAAAGCAAATAAGTTCTCCAGTTGAGAATGAAAATATAAAAATGTTCACTCTAAATAATCAAGAAGTTTTCACTGACAGCAATATTGTCTACAATACTCAATTAAACTTTGAGATTGAAACTACTAAACTTGGAGCGCTTTATGATGTTTCACAAGGTGTTGTTGAAGCAAGTGATAAAATTTCAAAAAAACAATATTCAAAAATTGGAAATGCACATTTCGAAGTAGGACAAGGTATTTTTGTTCTTTCTCAATCTGAAGTTGATAATTTACAATTTACAAAAGAGGAAAAAGGAATTCTACAAAAATATATAGCCCCTAATGATGTTGGTAGATATTATCTTAAACCTCAAAATAAAAAATTCCTTATATACTCTGATAAAGTCACAAAAGTAGAAATTGAAGAGAGTTCTAATTTTTTTAATATAAAAGCTCATTTGGATATTATGAGTGATTTTATAAGTTCATCGAATAAACCATATGGTATTCACCGTGCTCGTAGCGTAAAATATTTTAATGAACCTAAGATTGTTTTCAAGGGAATGTTTAAGTCTCCTGATTTCACGTATGATGAGGAAAATTACTTTTTTGGATTCTCATTCTCTTCTATTATAAAAAAACATGAGGAAAACAGTTTAAAATATTTGTTAGCACTCTTAAATTCTAAACTAGCAAACAAATGGTTCTATATATTTGGTAAACTTAGAGGTGTTGGGGTTGATATTGGAGTTGAAAAATTGAGAACTTTTCCTGTTGCTCATACTTCAAAAGAGTTCGTTTTTGACATTATCGTAGATAACTTATTGGTCTTAAATAAGTATTCAGATGATATAAAACTAAATGATTTTGTTCCAAACAATCATATATCAGAAGCTTTTGAAGAAGTAATTGACGCAATGGTTTTTGAGTTATATTTCCCCGATGAATTTAAAAAAGCAGGTTTGCATTTTTTAAAGTATGCTGAGCGTGATTTTAAATCTATTGAAGGTAAAACACCAGAAGAACAAAAAAATATTATTCATAATTCTTACCAAAAACTGAGAGAAAAGGATAACGAGATAAGGAACAACTTAAAAGAAATGAAGATTGAACTTCGTGATTTACTAATGCCCTTACTTACTGATTAATATGCAAAAGATAAAATCAATAACCCTTAGAAATTTCAAATTTTTCTATGGTACAGAAACGGAATACGCTCATAATAAAATTGAACTAAACGAAAATAACCTACTCCTATTTGGCGAAAATGGAAGTGGGAAAAGCTCTATTTATTGGGCGTTATATACCTTTCTTCAAAGTTGCTTAAAAAGTAAAGATGACAAAATTAAGAAGTATTTTTTAAAAGAAGGAGCTCAAAGCTTAAGAAATAGATATGCAAATGACACAGACACTTCTGCAATTGCTGTCGAATTCGTGAGTACTGATGGAACTATAACCCAAAAAGAAATCAGTGAAACATCTGTAAATACTAAAAGTGGAAAACTGGTAGAAAAGACACTTAAGGCAAGTGATTTTTTAAACTACAAATACCTATCAAAGCTTTACGACTTTAGAAATAGCGAGCCCATTGATTTATTTCCATTATTTGTAAAAGACCTTTTAATGTTCATTGATTTAGAAGAGGAGTTTACAAAGCATAATGGTGAACTTTCAGCTACGACTAATGCAGCAGATTGGTGGGAGTTTATTTCAGGTACTATTTCTAATTTACCAAAAAAAAAGAATACTATCATCGTAAGTTCAGATGAATACAAACGATATAAAAATGTTACTATTCCTCGCTTTGTTGAATTATTAAAAACTTATCTTTTAAAAATAACTGAATCAGCAAATAAATACCTTACAACTGAATTTCGTGAACCTTTTACTCTAAACTTCAATACTGAAGGTATAACAGCAGATTTTAATAAAAGTAAAAGTCAAAGAGCAAAAGACGGGAAATTACATGAACCAAAAATTAAGTTAACTGCCAAATTAGTCGACCCTAAACTGGCTGAAAATAAACAGTTAATTCATAATCCACATACATTTTTAAACGAAGCAAAATTAACAGCGATTGCTTTAGCTATACGTTTCGCTATGCTTGACGAAAGAGGTACATTTAGTGATGCTGGAAGTATTTTAGTTTTAGATGATTTGTTACTCAGTTTGGATATGAGTCACAGAAATATTGTTCTAGACATTATTTTGAAAAAGGAATCAGAACATCAGATTTTGATTCTAACGCACGACAAGTTCTTTTTCCAAATGGCAAGAAGCAAAATAAAGCACTCTAAGCAAAATAACTGGGAATACATCGAAATGTACTCACATAAGACCAATGACATTCCATTACCGCTCATTTACAAATCAGAATCATATTTAGGCAAAGCCGTTAGGTATTTAGAGCAAAATGAATATGAAATTGCAGGTAATTTTCTACGTAAAGAAGCAGAAAGTTTCTTAAAAGAAATTCTACCATCAAAATACAAGTTGAATGAAGATGGGAAATTGAAGGCCTTGGGGAACTTACTATCTGCTGCAGTGACTTTTTCAGAAAGTAATCAACTAAATAAAATGTTATTCGAAAAATTAAATTCCCACCGTGAATTTGTATTGAATCCCTCCAGCCATGATAGTTATGATATTCCAAAATTTTATAGTGAGTTAGATACTTGTATAGATACATTAACTAAGTTACGAAAAATTGAAATCACTAAAGAGGTCCTAAAAAAAGGTGCTAAACTAAAGTTACAAACAAAAGATAATCATGGAGTAGTTTATGACTATGAAATAATATTAGGAGACAGCATTGATTATATAAAAGAACCTAACGAAGAAGCCATACTTACAAAAGTCAATTTCAATTTTAGGATATATAAAGGAGGTACGGAATTCTTGCTCAAAAACAAAACGCTAAGAGATTGGAATCATGAAAATAAAACCTTAAAACAGTTTTATGAATATTGTTTTAAAGGCTCTGACAAAACTGGAGACCCAAATCATCTTAATAGTATTAAATTTTCAGAAAATAATGAACCAATTAGTACTCAAATTAATTAGTTGAGAAGCATAAATTCAAACGTATATTTTACTTGTGTATTAGCCTCTAATTTTAGTGTTTTATTTTAATAGATTTTTAGCCTCGTGCGCTTAATTAGACCACTAAATTAAGCTGGCTAAAACGTACCCTATTTCAGACTTGATTGTTATCATATGGAAGTATGACGAGTAGGAAAGGAAGGCTCTATTCAAATTGCTAATCCAGCACTAAGCTCGATGTATGTTTTAGGGTTTTGATGATTACAACCAACGTATTCTTGAAAATGTAGCCAAATACGGAAAGTTTTAGACTATTTATAATTAAATAAAAAATTATAAAATGGAAAATACCAATCACAGAAAAGATGTAATTTATACTGTTATACAAGGGGAGTTCTACTTGGAATGGTCAGAAGCTCTTAAGGTCTTAAAAACGCCAAGAACAACTCTTTTAAGAACAATAGAAGATTTAGAGCTATTAGAGGAGAATGACTTTGTCGTTTACAAAAATAGAAAGCTGCTAAAAGAAGATTGGGTATTTAACTTTTGGAGAAAAGTAAATAGTAAAAGATGGGGGAATAAAACATAGAAGTTTTTAACATCTGGAAGATTTATTTGTGCAGTTGAAAATTCTGCTTTAGTTTTGTGTTGGAAGTCAATGTAAGACCACAAAAATCTATTCTCTATGATTTTTCAGATAAACTCGAAAGTTATCATTCTACAAGAAAAGTAAAGAAATAAAATCTCCAGCTGGTAATCATAGCCCCAAAAATGTTTTTTGGTTCTATTTATTAGAAAGGGAGATTCCATTCCATGTCGTACATCTGGGTAAGCTGTGCGTTACCTACATGAATAGTTATTACTTCTTTTTTAGGAATTGTGCAAGTTCGAGAAGGCATTCTCCAGGCTTTATCAAGTATCCGAATTTTATTAAATAGCTGATTATCAGTTATAATTGCACTGGTCGTAATGGCAAAGACATAAGCATCGCTATACCCTATAATGAGTAAGAAAAGAATAGTAAATATTATCCAGCCTAAAAACATTGACGAAATGGAAAAGGAAACTTATGACTTAATGAAAAGACATGGGTTTACAGAGGATAACTCTATTTTTGCTTCGGTTCACTCACATCCAGATGATGTATTGGAAATATTAGCTCTTATTTTATTGGTTGTCCAGGAAAATTTGAGTTTATTATCGTTGGTCATTACAAAACAAAAGGTAGTTACTCTCGCAGGTGTAACGAAGACAAAACCTCTACCTCACATGTTCATTTGGTCATCAAGGGAAAGCGTTCTGAATTAAAACCATTCATTGATAAGTGGAATAAATCTACACCAAAGTTTGGTGGTGAATTATTCCATGCTGAGCATACAGAAAAAGAATTATTTCGCTCTATACACTATATGTTCAGAGATATGAGAGAAGATAGCACGAATGGCTTTAGGTTAGCTCCTATAGCTGCTCAAATAATGGTTAAGACAGATAAAAAGAATGATGTTATTATTGATGTTTTGATAGGTCATTTCAAAAGTTATATCCGATGGATGAAACTAGTCAGAAAGAGACTATCGAAGCTTCATAATGGGGTATTGTCTCTTTCATCATCAGTTATCAGGTTTTGGGTTGTGAGCATATGTAATTGCTGCTGCAGACCAAATCCCCCTCCAATAAGTAACTATTCGAACTATATTAGTTATAAGCGTATGGAAGAAAAAAGACAGACAATCGAAATTCAACATCAATTGAATAAGAAAACGTTTAAATTTCTTGTATCAAATCCATCTTCACTAACCTACAAAGAAATCAAGGCTATTTGTAGTGATATGAATGTTCACGTCATCTTAGTTGAAGACATATATTATGAAGAATATTAGCGATTCCTTCCCTTGAACATAGATTTATCACTTCTCACTTCTGTAACTAATCGAAATAAATTGGTTAAACAAATATGGAACAATCATCCAACAATCTCAACACAGAACTCCTAAAAGAACTTATTCTGGTGATAAGGGACATTAATCGAGTTCTCAAAAGAAACTATTCAATGAGTTTGAAACTCATGGAGGTCATGACAGTTATCAAAAGGTCTGAAAGAAATATCAATGTTGTGACATGTAAATGGTTGAGTCGAAATGTATTTTCACCAAGAAAAGTACATCAATTAAAATCACCATTTATTGAATTAAATCTGAAATCAATTCCAAAAGGAAAGATATGCCTCAATTAGGTCTAATGCCATTTTATTTTAACAATCAACTAAGCTTTCATATTGGAATGGTAGAGTGGCGTGATGGAGCTTACCTTAAAAGTAGCTTGCCGTATCAATTAATTTTAAATTCTTGTAGCCATAAGGAAATGTTGGAATTAGAGAGGAACTATCTATCAAGCGATTACAAAACACGATTAGAGTCAGTCGCTCTAAAAATTTACTCTAATCTCAAGCTCCAAGATTTCATTTATCCAAGTTTTCTTCTTACTAATTGTTGTCAGAATCTACTACCTGGTATTTCTGAAAATCTCACCTTTCTATCAAAAAGTGTTAAGATTTCAGCTGGTTCATATTTTTCTGCAAAAACAAATCGAATTGATTTCTTTGTAATACGACAACAGTTCTACACTCATTTTCATTACAGTAACGAACTTTTCAATCAGGAAGTTAAAAGTTGTTCACGGGAAATGTATGAGTCAAAAATGAGTATAAAAGAGGCAAGAGAAGACTATATGGAATATTACGCTGCCTCTAACACTTTTCTGAGTTTCAACGATGAAAATTTATCATTATTTATTCTACTGAACAATGGTGTAGCTTTAGCCTTGATTGCAGTTTGAGTTAATTAGTAATATTTTTAAGTAGACTCCTTTGTAATCTTATCAATGAATTAATAAATGCATCCATTTTTAGGATGCTTTTTTTCGTTTACACTATTTTTATTGGAAAACACCATTAGTATTGGACCAGCATAATTAATACTATGTCAATTAGTGGATTAAAGAATACTGAGCATCTGCTTCTTTAAAACCACGTTAAAATTGTAGTCCATTCCTGGAGTGATTAATTATACCTCCATCAAATCTAAGTATGATATTTCTAATAGAAGAGAACGATTGATTTCCACATACCTTCCTCTACTACAATAGACTACTCACCTGTCTAATGTCTTTTACTGACGTATGTAACTTGTCGAAATAGATTAGTTATAAGCCTAATATTAGAGTATACTTCGAATAAGAGTCTATTTAGTGAAATCTAAAACATCAAAAAACTCAAGGAAACAATGAGCAAAATTTCAAAAATAGTGTCAAAGGGGGGTAAGCCTAAAAGAGGAGAGCTCAATATATTGTACACACGTACTAGTTCAATTGACCAGCGAACTGACCGTCAACGAGTAAATGAGGCTGATTTCGATTGGGTTATAGAAGATAAAATAAGTGGAAGTGTAGAATTCTTTAAAAGGCCAGGCGGAAGTGAGCTTAAAAAACTTCTTGATGATGGACACGTAAAGTCAATTGGTATATGGTCCATTTCTAGAGCTGGCAGAAGTCTTTTAGATATTCTTCAAACTTTAAAATACACATCAGAGAAAGGTATTCAGGTGAACTTTATATCGCAAGGATTAAAAACTCTTAACGAAGACGGAAAGGAAAATCCAATTGCAAAAATGGTAATTAGTATTCTGGGAGTAATTGCGGAAATGCAACGTGAACAAATTAGAGAGGCCCAAGCCCAGGGAATAGCTTTAGCGAAAGCAAGAGGAGTATATGTTGGAAGGAGTCAAAACACAAAAGAGTCTGTCGGGAAGTTTTTAGGCAAACCAAGAAATAAGAAAGCCATTGAACTTTTAAATAAGGGCTATAAAGGAAATGAGATAGCATCTATTCTGAAGATGTCTGAGTCAACAATATGCAAGATAAAACGCTTAAATAAATAATTAATAACCAAAAACTAAAATGATGAAAGATACAATGAGATTACTTATGATTCAGCTGATGGCTGACGCTAAAGACGAGTTTATGAATGAGTTTAGAGAAATAGTAAAAGAAGTAATAAGAGATGAACGCACTTTGTTAGACCGAACAGCAGAATCTTTGAATAACAAGTTGACTTATGATGAAATAGCTGAAGAATATAAAATCAGTACAACTACTCTAAAGAAGTTAAAAAAAGAAGGTCTTCTGATTCCAATTTGTAGAGGTGGTAAATATTTAATATTTGAAAGAAGTCAAGTTGAAGATTGTCTTAGAGATAGACCACGTCTGAAGCCCCTATTCTTAAGTAAAACAGGTTCCTAATAATTAATATACTTTAATAATCCATTTGCTTTATCAAAACTATCAGCCTTTATGTATATCCTAAAGGCTGATTCTGTTTTATGTCCAGATGCCGCCATTATAAACTGACTTGGCGTGCCTTGTAGATATTGATTTGTGCAAAACGACCTTCTACCTGTATGTATTGTAATCAAGTCTCTTCTTAAATAAATACCCTTTCTCTTTTCTTTAAGTATTTGTACTTTATTACTGAACAACGCATGCTTTTCAAATATTTCCTTTAGACTCCTGTTCAAAAATGCGTTAGTAAATTTTGGTAGTTCAAAATTATACTTTCTGAGTAATTCAACCACTTCTTTGTACATAATAGGTACTTCAACCTTCTCCCTTGTTTTATGCTGAATAAAACTTAAATACCAAACTTCCTTATCATCTACAGTTACATCATAAAAATTATAACTCTCTAAATTATAATAATCTTTATATCTCAAACCTGTAAGACATATAAAAACAAATGCATCTATAACTTTTTGCTCATCAGTAGTAAACTTATCAAAACCAATCATCTCAATTATTTCTGAAAATTTTAAAAATACATTAACAGAACTCTCTTTATCCTTTTTAACAGCTTGAAAATCCCTATTTGAATGTAGATTTTCATCCAAAGCCTTTTTCATTACAGCTTTAATATTTTTAATTTGCTTACCACGAGAAGCTGGACTAAGTCCGACAGTAATATTTAAATAATCGTTAAAACTTGTCAAAAATGAAACTGTGAGACTGTCAAACGTAACATTTCTCTTACCCTCCTTTTTAATGTAGGCAATG
>Ga0209292_1005516_pt1 | contig 12877 bp, 9 predicted proteins | sample GOMGulsemesocosm_2_FD_184634 | JGI IMG/M metagenome (GOLD analysis project Ga0209292, IMG submission 184634) | Methane-oxidizing microbial communities from mesocosms in the Gulf of Mexico - GOM9C Gulf of Mexico (SPAdes) (version 2) | ecosystem: Environmental > Aquatic > Marine > Cold seeps...
CTGCAAGCAGCCTCCTACACAAGCTGTTCATTAAATCGCTCCTTTCTTAAATGGCTTCTGCCACAGATTTTTTACGTAAATTTTTACGCAATATTTTTCCCACCGATGATTTGGGTAAACTGTCCATGATGATCACCTTTTTGGGCACCTTGTAGCGGGTTAAATATTCGCGGCAATGGCTGATAATGTCATCTGTATTAACATCCTGGTTCACCACAATATAGGCACATACGCTCTCGCCGGTTTTGTCATCTTGCTGGCTGATAACGGCGGCTTCCAAAATGCTAGGGTGGCGGGTTAATACATCCTCTACCTCATTGGGATAGACGTTAAAGCCCGATACTATGATCATATCCTTGAGGCGATCCACAATTTTAATGAAGCCATGCTCCAGTACCTTGCCCACATCACCCGTTTTAAAAAAACCATTGACGATGGAAGCCTGGGTATCCAGTGGGCGGCCCCAATAGCCCTTCATGACTTGGGGGCCCTTGGCGACAATCTCACCTTCCTCTCCGTGGGCAACGGGTTGGTTTTGTGCATTCCATATTTGAATTTCGGTGCCGATGAGTGGGGTGCCCACTGTGCCCAATTTTTCATGTCCGGGTTTGTTTACACATAATACAGATGAGGTTTCCGATAAACCATATCCTTCAGAAATGGTACCGCCGGTGACCTCTTTCCAAACATTAACCGCATCACTGGTTAAGGCGGTGCCACCAGAAAAAGTAAATTTAAGATTTGAAAAATCCAGCTGCTTGAATTCCTTGTTCCTACATAAACCCACAAACAAGGTATTAATGCCGGCAAATCCTGTAAATTTATAGGGTTTAATGCTGGCCACAAAACTATCCAGATCGGCGGGATTGGTAATGAGTACGTTGAGTGTGCCGGAACTAAAAAAGCTGATCATGTTAACGGTAAAAGCATAAATATGATAAAGCGGCAGTGGGCAGATGATGATCTCTTCACCATCCGTGGTTTTATCTTGTCTGCGCTCACTGGTCTGGGCGGCGTTGCTTAAAATATTAGCATGGGTTAACTCAGCGCCTTTGGACACTCCGGTAGTGCCACCCGTGTACTGCAATACACAGGTGTCGTTTAACTGGTTATTTTGTCTAGGCTGCAATGTCAGCGTTAAGCCGTCGTTAATGGCTTGGTTTAAGTTAATGCAGCCTTTTACGGGGGCTGTGTCATTGCTTAAAAAATCGGTGGGCTGACACACGATGACTTTTTCAATGCAGGTTTGCGCTTGTATGGCGTATAACTTGGGTAATAGATCCACTAACGTGATGATGGCCTTGGCACCGGAATCTTTAAACTGGTGTGCCATTTCTTGTGGTGTATACAGTGGATTGGTGTTGACCAATATTAACCCTGCGCGCAGGGCAGCATAAGCGGCCACCGGGTATTGAATAATATTGGGCAATTGAATCACAATGCGGTCGCCAGGTTGCAAGCCTGATAGCTGTTGCAACCAGCAAGCCAGGGCCCTGGATTTTTCATCAATTTCAGCGAAACTGAGGGTTTGCCCCATGCAAGAATAAGCGGGCAGCTCGGCGTATTTGGTTAAGCGATTTTCAATGAAATCACCCAGGCTATGAATACCTTGTTCGATGATTTGACTCATAAATATATTCTCACTGTTTACGTTTGGTTAAGCTGATTAAGTAGCACTGGCATTAACCAAGGAACCCATAGTCGCCATGGCGCGGGTCTTGTTGATAATGATGGGATGGTAGCAAGCAGGGAATGCAAGCTATAGTGACTAATAATTGGCGGTTGTTGAGTTTTATTGACCAACTAGGAAATTTCTCTGCTAGGAGTTTGGTTGGAGTCACTTGGCTAAGGGGATTAGCGATACTTGTATGGGGTGGTGCCGGTCCAGCGTTTAAAGGCGCGGGTGAAATTACTTTGATCATTAAATCCTAACAACAAAGAGACTTGCGATAACGGAATTTTGTGTTGAGTGATGAGTTTAATGGCATGGGCTTTTCTAAAATCATTTAGTAGCTGTTTGTAAGTGGTGCCTTCCTGGTGAAGCTTGCGTTGCAGCATGCGAATGCTCATGGCAAGGTGACGAGCTACCGCCGATAGCTCCAGCTCTACGTGACCCATATTTTCAGTGAAGTACTGTTTAATCCGTGTTGATAATCGGTCTTGCCTAATTCGGGTTAAATACCCTTCAATCCATTCATCTAACGAACTGCTTAATTCACAGTTTGAGAAAACCTGGTTTGTGAATGCCTGCTTTTTGTCGAACACCATTTTATTGCTGCTGGCGCCATAATAGACAGGGCAAGAGAAGAAATTTTCAAACGGTTTTTTTGATTCAAACGTTTGTTCAAAATGTATTGCCTTTACCCTTAATGAATTTCCGCTTAATTCCCGAAAACTCTGATACATACAGCATAGGGTGGCCGAAACCCCATAAATATGGGTAAGGGACTTGAACTCGGGGTTGGCGCTTAATACAAAAGCCACCTCATGATCGGTTTCTTCCAGGGAGGCCATGGTCCCTTCGCTCACAAAGTGGGAGTAACGGCAACAGCGTTTAATGGCGTCATACACATTTCGACTGGCTGACATGCTAATACCCAGAGCACTGTAGGCGGTTGACTTGAAAAATTGTGCAACACGGATAGCAATATAAGGGTCTTGGGTTTTTTGTACGGCGATTTCCCACAAGCCAACCATCATGGCGGTGGGAATGCGTGTTTCATTCATGTTTAGATTATCGGTGTCAATTCCCGCTTCTTTACATAAGGCGTTACCATCCAGGCCGTAGCTGTCGAGGCACTGTGCCACCAGTAATACCCAGCTTCCAAGCGTGGTCGGGGGGTTGGTGAGGTTCAGCTGACTCATGGGCAATTCCCCCGGGTTGGTCTATATAAAAAATTATTTATGAGCAAATACTAAAAAGACGGGAGCAGTAAATGTAGATTGCTCATCACAGCATGCAGGTGATGATAACAAGGGAGATTTTTCAGTTATAGTGACTATTATTCTGCGGTTGTTGAGTTTTAGGTACCATGCCGGTCGGTAACCATTCGCTTTCTGTTGTGTGGCTAAGCCTACAGGGACATTTGCTCGAAGTGGTGTTTACACATATCAATAAATTTTTGTGCGGCGGGGGAGCGTGAGCGGTCGGCCAATTCAATGGTGCTTAAATTATTTTTCAACTCTACCTGACCTAAATTCAACGCAATCAGTTCACCGTCATCCATTTCCCTGTCCATGAACATATCCAAGTTGGGAGAGACCAGCCAGCTATCGGTTTTCAAGACAATTTTTTTCAAGGCAATGTAATCACTGCACACAATCTTGGGTGACACCTTTATCTGCTTCTTGGTTACCTTGGATAGTTTTTTCAAGAAAGGGTGATCCGCAGAGAAATAACTGGCGGTGACCAAGGGATAATTAAAAAGGGAAATTAAGTCCAGCGCTTGACCCGCCAAAGGATGGTCTTTTCTCACGAAAATCATCATGGGAATGGCCTTAATCATTTCCACTGTAAAGTCGTCATTGCCACCAAAGCTGCCATCCCCGGATATTAGGAAATCGGCTTCACGCTTAAATAATAATTGTTTGGCTTCCTCTGGCATGGCCTCACTGATACGCACCTCAATATTGGGGTACTTCAAGGAAAACTCCGGCAGTATTTGCCGCAAGATTAAACTTCTGGCGCCGGCGCCCACCAGGATCACTAGGCTGCCTTGTTCAATGTTGCACTCTAATTCAGCGTCCCGTTGCATATCTTTTATTGCCAGCAGCACCTTTTCGCTTTGCGCCAGCATATTCAAACAAAAGTCGGTGGGCTGCATGCCATTTTTTTTGCGCTCAAAAAGTGCCAGTCCCAATATTTCCTCAAGGTTATGCAGGCTGCGGGTAAGCGCCGAACGGGTTAGGTGTACAGCGTTGGCGGCATCTTGTAATGATCCATACTGGCAAATAGCCTGTAAATGAACCAGTTGTTTAAGGGTGATCATTGAGCGCTGAACACTTTGGTCATGACTGTCTTTTCCAGGGGCGTTTAATGTAAAAAGCAATTTTAATCAGTATATATCAACTGATTCCGGAAGCTGAATTTAGACATTAGCACGATCGAGTAAAAACGAATATAGAACCAAAATTTAATTGTTCTTTGTTATATGGGTAAGCCCTGTTGTTCGCTCAAAGGGTATCCATTATCCCACCTCTAACCCTAGATATTTCGCTTGGTATTAGCAGGCATGTACTGGTCTTCATAGAGGGCTATTGGGTGTGTTCAGGAAACTCAACAGCTGCTAACTATTAGTCACTATGACCGTAAATGACCAGTTGTTAGGATGGCCCTGCAACTGGAAGACCTTAGACTTGCTGGTGTCTATGGGCCGGGAGCCTTTAACGAGTTGGCTGAGTAAACGTTATCTGCAGTAGGCGGATCGAACGGCCTATGTTGCATGTTGCGCTCTAAATTGGTGTTTAAAAATAAAAATAGCGAGAGACTAAATAATATGAAGCTTAATGATTTTTCTTACCTAAAAAAATATGGGGTGGTGGCGATTCCATTGATGCTGTCGAGCCAAGTGCAGGGCCTTGAATTTTATAAGGCAGGCATTGAGGGCAGTTTAACTTCAGAGATTTCTTTGGGTTCCAGTTGGCGAGTGGAAGAGCAGGACAGTTTTTTAGTCGAAAACGGCAACTACGAAGATGGTAATGCCAACTTTAAGAATGGGGATGCCTTCTCACAGGTATTCAAAGGCAGTCACGAATTACAATTTAGTTACCAAAACTTTGGCGCAGTATTAGGTGGCCGCTATTGGTACGACTCGGCACTGGAAGATAACAATGTAAGGTACGGCCATACACCCACCGCCACCATAGGGTCGGGTGCTAGCAATCCCTTAAGTGTTAATCATGCGGGTGAGAGTCGCCTGGATGATTCTAACTTCAACGATTTATCAAAATTTTCTGGCGCAGAAGTTATGAATGCTTTTGTGTACGGCGAGTTTAATGTGCTGCAAATGCCATTGGATATTCGCTTGGGTCGCCAGGTGGTGAGCTGGGGAGAGAGTACCTTTATTCCCGGTGGCATTAATACAGTTAACCCTTTTGATGTGAACGCTTTTACCCGCCCGGGTTCAGAAATTAAAGAAGTTTTGATTCCCCTTAATATGGCTTACGCCAATATGGGTTTGAGCGACAATGTGAGCGCCGAAGTCTTTTACCAATTGGAATTTCAACAGTCCGTGTTGCCGGGCTGTGGTACTTATTTCTCCCCCAGCGATTACGTCTCCCAAGGGTGTGATGTGGTCACCGTGCCTACCGAAAATGTCAGTTTACAACGCAACACAGACGGCATCCGTAAACCCAGTGCCAGTGGCCAGTATGGTATGGCGCTGCGTTTCATTGTCGAAGAATGGGCGGATACCGAGTTTGGTATTTATTACATGAACCTTCACAGCCGTGTGCCTCTGGCCAACGGCATCGCAACCTCTTTAAGCGAGGCCCAGCTAACCGCCATGGGACAAGGGGCCGCAGGCGATTACATAGCAGGAGTAACAGGGGGCGTGCGTCCTCCCACACTTGAAGAAGTGGCGGCTGCCGAACAAGTCGGCAAGCAAACCGCGATGGGCGCCACCCTGAGCACTGCTAGCTATTTTGTCAGCTACCCCGAAGACATTCAGCTTGTGGGTTTAAGCTTTGCTACTAATCTGGCTGGCATCGCCTTCTCTGGTGAAGTTAATCATAAGCTGGATGCGCCCATGCAAATCAATGCCAATGAATTCATTGGCTATACTTTAACCAAGTTTGAGGGCGCGCAAGTTCAGGGTTATCGAACCTTTGATATTTCCCAGGCACAGATGACCGCCATCAAGTTTTTTGACCGCGCCCTGGGGGCCGACCGCATCACCTTTGTTAGCGAAGCGGCCTATACCTATGTTCACGATCTGGAAAAAAACAGCGATGGCTTTAACTTTGGTCGAGCGGATATTTATCTCGATGACAAAGACGAGGGTTATGTTACCCAAGGATCATGGGGTTATCGTAGCCTAATTGAAGCTGACTACTCGGATGTTTTTGCCGGCGTGAATGTCACCCCAAGAGCGGTGTGGAGTCATGATGTTAAAGGTTACGGGCCGGAACCCGGTGGAACCTTTATTGAAGGTCAACAGTCCCTGGATTTATCCCTGAACCTTGACTACTTGTCTACCTACAAAGCCAGCGTTTCCTATACCCAGTACTTGGGCGGTAAATATACCACTCGAAGTGACCGCGACTTTGCTTCTCTCAGCGTTGGCATGCAGTTCTAGTCAAACATAAATAATAAAAACAAATATTTAACATGGGCCGCTAACACCGGCCCATCAAGGCGGAAAAAATTATGAGCATTAAAATATTCCATACCTCACTCATGTTACTGCTGGCCAGTAATGTAAGCGTAGCCAAAGTGTCGCAAGACCAGGCCGCCAAACTGGCCAATGAACTAACCCCCATAGGGGCACAAGTTTCAGGCAACAAAAGCGGCAGCATTCCGGCTTACAGTGGTGGCTTAAGCGCCGATGAGGAGGTTGATTCGCTAACCAATATATACGCGGATGAATTACCCTTGTTCACCATCACCAGTAAAAATGTGAAACAGTATCAGGCTAACCTGAGTGACGGCCAGCTGGCGCTTTTTAAAAAGTACCCGGACACCTACAAGATGCCCATTTATCAAACCCACCGTACAGCAGCCTACCCCCAGTACGTTTACGATAAAGCGATGGCCAATGCCACCACCACACAACTGGTGGATGGTGGTGCGGGTTTAACGGGCTTTGATGAAACCGTGCCCTTTGCCTTACCACAAAATGGGCTGGAAGTGGTTTGGAATCATGTGAGCCGCTATCGAGGCGGGTCGGTGGAAAGAAACTCGGCATTGTTGTCGGTGCAAAAAAACGGCGAATTTATGCCGGTTAAAATTCGCGGATTAATGACCCCGCCTCAATACCTTAGTGATGGTTATGATGGCGAACGGGATGAGAATATATTGTTCTATTTCGTGGAAATGATTAAGTCACCCACACGCTATACTGGCAATGTATTTTTAGTACATGAAACCATTGACCAACTTAAACAACCCCGTAAGGCCTGGGCCTATAACGCCGGCCAGCGTCGAGTACGCCGTGCCCCTCAGGTGGCTTATGATGCCCCCGCGCAAGGTACCGAAGGCCTGCGAACCACAGATCAACTGGATATGTTTAACGGTGCCCCTGATCGATACAACTGGCAGTTAGAAGGTAAAAAAGAAGTCTACATTCCCTATAACGCCTACAAGATGGCGGACCCCACTGTGAAATATGAAAACATGGTAAACGCAGGTCATATTAATCAGGATCACACCCGTTATGAATTGCATAGAGTATGGCAAGTGACCGCCACCCTCAAAGACGACGCCCGTCACGTCTATGCAAAACGTACTTTCTATGTGGATGAAGACAGCTGGCAAATTGTATTGGCCGATCACTATGATAATCGTGGTGAATTGTGGCGCACCTCCGAAGGCCACTCCTTGCAATTTGTTAACGCCAAAACCACCTGGTATGTGGCACTTACCCATTACGATTTAATTTCCGGGCGTTACATTGCCAATCTTAGCAATGAAGAAAGAAATGCGTTTGAATTTAATAGTGTGATGGGGCATGGCAACTTCACCACGGGGGCTATTCGTCGACTCGGAAAGTTATAACGGGTAAAACCATGCCACGGCTGTTGCGACTGGTTAGTCATAATGTCTGTGGTATGGCCTCGATCTAAAGGCTAACAAGGTTGGCTGTTAAAACGGCAGCTTAATAAAACCTAAAGTATATTTAAAAGAGAATGTTATGAAGCTTGAATACGCTGGCAGCGAAAAACTGGTTGTCAATAAAGTTACGCCGCCAGGGTCCAAACCCATAGAGCGACCTGAGGCCATTATTAAAGTGGATCGGCTGTCGTATCTTATTTGGGATGAGGCTAATTTGGACAAACAAGAAGCCTTCTTGCTTGATTTTGGTATGAAGACCCACAAGAAGGATTCGCAAACGCTTTACATGCGCAGCTTTGGTGACGAACCCTATGTCTATTACGCTCGTAAAGCCAAAAAGAGTGCCTTTAGAGGGTTAGGCGTGTCGGTTAACTCCCGCCAAGACCTGGAGCGTCTTGCCAATAAAACCGGCAAACTGATAGAAAAGATAAAACGCCCTGGCGGCGGAGAAGTGGTGCGTTTAACCGATCCAACCGGGCTAGAAGTGGAAGTGTGTTTTGGCATTGAAAAAGTAAAACCCATTGATACACGCCGTGAAGCACTGCCGGTCAATACGCCCAATCATCATCCCAGAGTAAATGTTGGCCAACGTGAAGCCTTAGCGCCGTCACCGGTATTAAAAATAGGTCACTGTGTATTGGGCACCAATGAGATTGAAAAAAATATTCAATGGTACATGACCCACCTGGGGTTATTGGCAACCGATGTTCTTTGCCTTGAAGATGGCTCCCCGATTATTGCCTTCTTGCGTATGGATCGCGGCGAAGACATCGCCGATCACCATAGCATTGTCATTGGCAAGGGGGGCGGTGAAGGCTACATGCACAGTGCCTACGAGGTGGTGGACGTGGATGCCGTGGCACAAGGTCAGCAGTATTTAAAGATGAAAAAACGTAAACATTATTGGGGCATGGGGCGCCACCTTCTGGGGAGTCAGGTATTCGACTACTGGCACGATATTAATGGGTGTGAATTTGAACATTACGCCGACGGCGATGTATTTACCAGTGACCGTAAAACCGAATACCACCCAATGGACCCGGGCAATATCTACGCTTGGGGGGACGATATACCGGCGGCCATGTTTAAGCCCAACGGCAAACAAATATTAAATGTGATTCGAGGTTTATTTAAAGGTGAGTTCAGTATTGCCTGGCTAAAAAAAGCCAAAAAAGCCACGTCAAGGTCACCTCGTCCCTGGCTTTGATCAGGCCTTAATCATAAAAGTATATGCATCACTAATATTAGCGTTAAAAGGGGAAATGTATGGGAACGTCAATTGTTAAATTTAGTAAGGACAGTGAAACTCACAGTGACTGGGGAGTATTAAAGGGGGATTGCGTTTATGCAATTGAAAAAACCTTCTCTCATCATAGAGAGGTAATGGATTGTTACTTTAATGACCGAGCGCGCTTTAATGCTCTGGTCAGTGAAGTGTCATTATTATCTTGTGAATTGAAATTTCATTCCCCCATAAGCGCTGACATTCAAATGTTTGCGCAAGGGTTAAACTATGCAAGCCATAGGGAAGAAGCCGGTTTAGTGCAGGAAGCCGAAAAAGAAGAGAACCTGGTATTTTGTAAACACCCCTCCAGTTTGTGTGGCCCTAACGATGACATCTTACGCCCCAGTGGGGTTGAGTTGCTTGATTATGAAATTGAGCTGGGGGTCATATTAAAAAAGTCCATACAGCAACCCACCCAAGTAACCGATGACAATATTGGTGAATACCTGGGTGCGCTGGTGTTATGTAATGATGTTTCGGCCCGTGATCTTATGTTTGGCGGCCCCATGTTGCAGTGGTTTAAAGGCAAGAGCCAGCGTACCTTTTGCCCCGCTGGCCCGGTACTTTTTCTGCTAGATGAAGGCGACATTAGTCAGCTTTATTCGTTGCAGTTAACCCTTAAGATGAATGGTGAGATTAAGCAGCAGGGCACCACCGAGCAGCTCATTCATAAACCTCCAAAAACCCTTACCGATATTTCTCAATATGCCAACCTTAACGCCGGCGACTGTATTCTCACCGGCACCCCAGGGGGCGTATTGGGCGCCAGTAGTTTAAAAACCGGTTTGGCGATCATGCTTAATTTTAAAAACCCAAAGAAACGTCGCCAAAAGTTTACTTCGGCGCAAAAGTCCATGACCACTTTTTTACAGCCGGGAGACTTTCTTGAATTAGAAATTCGGTCTCTGGATGGTGCCATTGATCTAGGCAAGCAAAAAAACCTGATTGCCCAAGCCTGACCATCGCCATAGTGAAAGCACGGTGGATACAGATGAATGATTGTAAATGGTCATGCACACAGCAGTAGGAGTTAACATGACAATAATAAAACAAAATTACGATGTAGTGATCGTCGGCGCCGGCCCTTGTGGGGTGAGTGCGGCCAATATGCTGGGTCAATATGGCATCAGCACCCTAGTCATAGATAAGGCCGGAGACATTGTTACCCACCCAAGAGCGGTGGGCATGTGTGAAGAGGGTTCACGCATCATGGATACCCTGGGGGTGTTGGAAGACCCTGAATTGAATTTTTTGAAAATCAATAGTATTCAATTCCACAACAAAAGCCGTGAATCTGTTTTCCATGCGGATACCTATGCCCCTAAAAATGGCCACAGTATCATCCGTACCTTTCATCAACCAGACTTGGAAAAATGCCTGCGTAAGTCTTTGGCCAAGTGGCCCAGTGTAGAGCTGGCCACGGCCAGTGAGTTAGTGGATTTTAAAGACAGTGATCATGGCGTTGAATTAAGCGTTAAACAAGCAGGGGAATTAATCAAGCTTAAAAGCCGCTTCCTTTTGGCCTGTGATGGTGCCAGCAGTCCTGTTCGACAGAAACTCAATATAGGGTTTGCAGGGGCAACCTACCCCCAGGACTGGATGATTCTGGATGTGGACAATAATCCCCAAGCCAGCAGTGAAATCATTTTTTCAATTAACCCTCAGCGTCCCTCGGTCACATTGCCCGGGCCTGATAATAAACGTCGCTGGGAATTTGTGGTTAAAAAAGAAGACAATCCAGATGAACTATTTAAAGAGCAAAACCTGAAAAAACTCATAGGGCAGTGGGGAGATGTGGCGAACATGAAGGTATCTCGCAAAGCTGTGTACAGCTTTCATGCCCGCACCGCAGATCACTATCAACAGGGCAATGTCTTTCTGATGGGGGATGCCGCTCATATCACCCCGCCTTTTGCCGGGCAGGGCATGATGGCGGGATTTAGGGACGGTTATAACCTGTGCTGGAAACTAAAATCTGTATTGAAAAAAGAACTCAACCCCAGCGTGCTTGATAGCTATCAGGTGGAGCGCATTCCACAAAGTAAACAGGTGATTAAGTTTGCACAAACCATGGGCAGCGTCATCCTGCCGCAAAATCCTGCCGTGGCCAAAATTCGTGATGGCATCATCAAGATTTTAGGGGGGCTGGGGCTGCACTCCAAACACAAAGGCATCCCCATGGAAAAAATCCCCAATCATATTAATGGGGCTTACCTTAAGCACACTGTGGTGAGCAAGTTATTTAAAACCGGCACCGACCTGCCCCAGTACATTTTACACAAAGATGATAAACCCGTGTTATCGGATAAATTAATCGACAGCAGTTTTTATCTGTTGGGGTGGCAGGTTAACCCAGAGAAACTTCTGGATGAAAAAACCCTGGCTCGCTGGCATTCCATGGCCGGTAAAAAAGCCACCTTTACTCATGAAGCTAAAGAGGAAGAGGCTTCAATGCTGATTAATCCCGGGCAAGAGTTTAAGAAGCTGCTGGCCTCAGGTAAACGCATCCTGGTAGTACGCCCGGACAAGATGATGGTCATTAATTGTTCTGCTAAAAGTATAAACCGCAAGCTTAATAAATATATGGACCGTGTGGGTTGTACACTTTAATGGTTGGCGCATACAAGGGGGAATTATGAAAAAAGTAGTATTAATCAGTGGTTGCACCAGTGGCATAGGTAAAAGCCTTGCATTAAAAATGGCGCAACAAGGCCATACGGTTTATGCCGGCGCCCGTAATATAGCGGACTTAAAAGGGCTGGGAATGAACATCACGGCGCTAAAACTGGATGTAAATAATCCACAAGACGTTATTGATGTCATGGCGACCATCGAAAAAAAATCGGGCCAGCTGGACATATTGGTGAACAACGCTGGCTACGGTGCCATGGGCCCCTTGGTGGAAGTGCCTATTAGCCAGGTACAGGCGCAGTTTGCCACTAATGTGTTTGCTCCGTTAAATATGGCACAACAAGCTTTACCACTGCTAAGAAAGAACAAAGGGCTCATTGTTAATATTGGCAGTTCGGCCGGTATTTTTACCGTGCCTTTCTCGGGAGTCTATTGTGCCTCCAAGGCGGCGGTGCATGCCTTAAGCGAGGTGCTGCGCATGGAGTTGGCACCATTTAAGGTGCGAGTCATGACGGTTTATCCTGGCGCTATCGCCTCTGCTTTTGGCGACAATGCCGCGGCCAAACTAAAAGATACCCTGGCCACTAATTCTTTGTATGGGTCGGTGATATCGGCGGTTGAAAAAAGAGCCCGCGTCTCTTCCAATTCTCCCACTACCCCGCAAATGTTTGCCGATAAACTCATCTCATTAATGCTGAGTAAACGGCCGCCCTTTAATGCCGCCATAGGCCATGGTAGCCGATCTATGGCGCTGGCTAAAAAAATACTGCCTACCAGGCTGCGTGAATTTTTAATGGCAAAAGCCTACTTGTTAAACAGCCTTAACGCTTAGTTAGCGGGGATAAGTGATGAATATAAAAGCCAAGGGTGCCATGAACAACCTGCAAAGAGAGGCCCTTGAAATAGAGCAGGCCCTTAATCTTAATGAACAACAGCAAGACTGTTTCCGTTTATGGTGTGATGGTAACTCACCTTACTCATGTAAGTTACGCACTTATATGAATTATAAAGCCATACCCTATAAACGTATGCGCATAAACTTGAAGACCTATTACCAGCTTATCCCGGAAAAAGTGGGCATGAGCATCATGCCGGTGCTGTTGAGTGCCAATGATGAGGTGTTGCAAGACACGACGCCCATCATGGAAAAATTTGAAAAAAACTACTCAAACCGTTCCTGTATACCACAG
>Ga0209292_1005517_pt1 | contig 12876 bp, 9 predicted proteins | sample GOMGulsemesocosm_2_FD_184634 | JGI IMG/M metagenome (GOLD analysis project Ga0209292, IMG submission 184634) | Methane-oxidizing microbial communities from mesocosms in the Gulf of Mexico - GOM9C Gulf of Mexico (SPAdes) (version 2) | ecosystem: Environmental > Aquatic > Marine > Cold seeps...
CGTTATCAGTACGGTTTTCTAAACGAAACTTAAATTGACCACCGCGATCGGCGGTAAAACCAGTATCTCTTACTGAATCAGATGTTCTGTAATAACCACCTAGTGAGCCAAACCAGTCTCCACCTAGAGGTGCACCGTAGAACATTTCAACTTTTTGGGTGTTGTAGTTAGAGCCGGTGATTTTTACCGTACCTTCGGCTTCATCGTCAATTTTTCGTGATAAGAAGTTTACTGCGGCACCCGCACCTTGTACGGTTAATACACCCGAGGTACCGCCTCGCACTGCCTCAATACGGTCCATAGTGACATCATATTTTACAATAGCATCAACTAAACCATTCGAATATTTAACTGGCAAGCCATCTTCTAAAATTTGAACAAAGCGTTGACTACCACCCGGTAAGCCACGCACTAAATAGTTGTTGGATACTTCACCACCTGAATCTTCTACCACAAACCCTGGGATCATTTCTAAAGCATCGGCAGTAGAACGTGGTGCTTTTCTCAATAAGTCTTCTTGGCTAAGTGAGGTAATTGCTACCGATGACTCGAGCACACTCATTGAAGAAGAGCGAGTACCCGTGACAACGATACGCTCAAGATCCGTAACACTTTTTTCTTCTTTTTTGTTGTCCGGTGCTTCAAATGCGTTTGCTGTACTCGTTAGGGCAATGCTTACGGCTAATACAGATTGTTTTAATGGGAAACGTTTGTTCATAATTTTACCTCACCTATCATGTTTAATATTAGTTTTTATTATTAATATGTCGATTACGTAATCGTTTACTTCGTCATTATACTAGTATTGATGTTTTGATTTGTAAAACGTTTTTTTTACTTTTGCTAATGGTATTGGTGGTTTCATATAAAGGGTTGTTCATGATTTTACTTATTAAATGGTTGTTTTTAATGATTTTATTTTGTCTTTTTCCTGTTTTAAAAGTTAGCTGTAAAATATGTAAATAGTTTATTAAAAGTACTGTTGACATATTTTACATTCAAATAAGGGTAATCGTTTACTTTAGGTTGGGAGGGGTAGTGTAATACACGCTATAATTATTGAAACGATAGCTTTGGTTGGTATTTATAGGGAAGGGTGGATAAGCTAATTAATACACATTGATATATATTTCAATTAGTTGCTCTATGAGTGGTTAGCGTTACTGCCAGTGAGCTAGATGACAAACTAGGCGGTCTCGTTGTTATATATTAGAGAGACCACCTAGCTTTACCCGTTAACAAACAGTAAATACATTGCATTGTTTTACAATATGCGCTTTTTGATCTGGCACTATCGCGAGTAAGTTAAAGGCTTCATCTGGAAAGAAAGTGACGGTAGCGCAAACTAAACCATGATCCCAAAATACTTCGATAGAGCCGTTGTCGATTATTACTCGGCAGTGAATACTAGGCTTAGCGTTTTTAGCTATTGGTATATGAATGGTTGGCGAAAATTCATCGTGAGTCCAGCCGGAGTTGCCTCGCTCTAGGGTAATTTCACTTCCCGCTAGGTTTAGCGCAATACTAAGTGATTGACACTGGTTATTGGTTAACCTTAGCAGTTCAAGTTGCTGGCGATGATGACCATCAATTGTTAATTCGATATCAATAGCTTGCTCTGATGAAATGCTATAGTGCCGGCTTTCCTTCGACGCTATTGCTGGTAACACTTGTCGCTGCTTTTTAATTTCATCTGCCGGGTTACTGGCGATAAGCCAATGTTCTTCGGATTTATGCAAAGAAAGGCACCGAGGCATTGTCATGCTACTGCGCCATGGGTTGGTGGGTACGTCTTTGGCATAGAGCCAATTTGACATCCAGCCAATGAAAATTCGGCGCTGCTCACTATCAGGGGTGTTATCCCAAGTAACGCCGGCATAGTTGTCAGTGCCATAATCAATCCATAGGGTGTCAGCTTGGGGAGTTTTGAAGTGTTCACCATCAAAATCGCCCACAAAATATTGAGTAGCAGAGCCACCATTTGGACCACCGGGGCTAAGGCTAACTAATAATACCCATTTGGTTTCACCGTGCTGATCGTTAAGAGGAAATAAGTCTGGGCACTCCCATACACCTTGGTGACAGCCAAAGCCTTGACCAAACTCACTTAGATACTGCCATGATTTTAAATCAGTAGAGCAAAAAAATTGAATACATTGACCCACCGCTAAACTTTTTATCCAACGATTACTTTGCTTATGCCAAATAACTTTGGGATCACGAAAGTCTTTAATACCAGGGTTCTCAATCACGGGATTATTGGCGTACATTTGCCATTTAGTGCCACCATCGTTACTAAAAGCAATACTTTGGTGCTGCACTTCTGTTTTAGTTTGATTAGTGAAAGTGGCGACAATAGCAGGGAGCTGACCTGATTTGAAACCCGAGGTATTATTATGATCAACCACAGCGCCGCCAGAGAATATATATCCTAGCCCTTCAGGCTCGGCAAAAAGCCCAATTTCTTGTTCCTGCCAATGGAGTAAGTCACTTGAAATAGCGTGGCCCCAATGAATATTACCCCAGACATCACCCGTGGGGTTGTATTGAAAGAATAAGTGATATTGCCCATCAAGATAGAACATACCATTAGGGTCGTTCATCCAATTTTTGGCTGGGCTGAAATGTATGGTAGGTCTTAAATGCTTTGTTTCATTGAGTTGCATGAATGTTATCTCATCAGTTAATACGCTACTTGAACTAAACTAAGCAGAACAGGCAGGCGGGGTTAATTGGTTAGCATCTTACTCAAAACAAAAATAAAAGTAAACGTTTACTCTTTGTTTGGTTTGGTGGTATGGTGACGTACACTTTGCTCATTTAATGCGTCTGTTTATAGGAATATAACTATTAGTGATGAGTATCTCAGGATGACAAACCTGGGTGTTAAACGTTTTCTTTTTTTACGTTGCTGTGTAACAGTAAATATTGACAAGTTTAGCATTTTTGTTAGTGACAATGTTTAAGTAGCGGTAAATCGTCCATCGGAATATATAGGTATAAACTGAAATATATGAATAAAATTAAATCATTTACGCATTGGCTGCTATTAGGGCTAATACTCTTTTCTTCAACGAGCATGGCGGATAAAAAACTTATTAATATAGCTGGCTGGGGCGGGAATGATGTGGTTGCCGTAAATAAGTTATTAACAACGGTGATCAAAAGTGAACTTGACGAACTCAACATTGAAGTACGTTATTTTCCTGTGGAAAGTGATTATGGCAGGTACATTTTAAATTCATTGTCTGCTGGTAATGCACCCGATGCTTTTTACGTCAATGTTGACTTGATTGATAGCTGGGTTTCTACTGGCCAATTAAAAGCCTTTAGTGATAGCTTCGCAGCAAACGCCCAAAGAATGAATCCGGTTTTACTTGATGCCTTTACGGTCGATAATCAGCTGTTTGGCGTACCCAAAGATGTCAATTCACTGGCGCTACAATTTAATATCGATGTCTTTAAAGATGCGAAAACGCCGGTGCCGGATGAAAATGATACCTGGCTCACATTAAGGGAAAAGCTGGTTTCCGTGGTTGAAGCAATAGGAGATGAAGGGGTATTAGGTACTTGCTTATCCGCAGATTTTGCACACTTTTCACCTTTTGCTTTATCTACTGGTTGGCGACCTTTTAATGAAGAAGGTAAGACGGTGCTTGATGATAATTTTAAACGCGCATTTAATTTTTATGTGTCTTTAGTACATGATGGCTTAGCCATTATTCCAGCAGATATCGGGCAAAATTGGCCTGGTGGTTGTTTTGGCACAGAAAATTTTGCCGTGGTTATGGAAGGGCAGTGGCTGAGTGGTTATTTAGTCGATAAATCCCCTAATTTATTATATCAATCCACTTTAATTCCTGCGGATCCAAAAACGGGAGAGCGCGGAAACATGTTATTTACCGTCGGCTGGGCAATAAATAATAATACCGCCAATGCCAGTGATGTCGAAAAAGTTATTGCGTTGCTAACCAGTGATAAAGCGCAGCGTGCAATATTGGCAGCAGGGCTTGCATTACCGAGTAGTAATACCATTGTTCTGCCAGCAGCCGCAGAAGATTCACCCAGTGAACAGATGGCACAAACCATATTAACAGCATCAACACTTGATAATGTTATTCCCTATAAATTTGGTCGTTATGGAAAAAATTGGCAAACTCCTATTGATGTCGCTTTAACGGCAGCAATGCTTAAGCAATTGACCATTGAGCAGGCATTATCTGAAGCACAGCGAAAATATGATGAAATGATTATGATCTCGACCAACAAGCAGCAGGGGGAGCAATAATATGTCGATGAAAACACTGCAACGTAACTTTTATGGTTGGCTATTAGTGCTGCCGTTTGTGATCACGCTAGTGGTATTTTTCGTGTTTGCGTTAATTAGAACGGTTAAATATAGCTTTACTGACTATGACCTATTCTCTGAAGCGAATTTTGTTGGCATAAATAACTATATTAACTTGTTAACAGATGAGCTGTTTTTACGCGCAACCATTAACACTATCAGTTTTTCGTTAGTGGTTACCATTATTCAAACCATGCTAGCGTTAGGTTTAGCGGTTTTGTTGAACAGTCGTATTAAGGCTAAAAGCTTTTTCAGAACGGCATTTTATGTGCCCAGCATTTTATCGAGTGCATCTGTGACGTTAATTTTTATTTGGATATACCAAAAAAATGGTTTTCTTAACGGCTTTATTTCACAGCTATCAGAGTTATCGTCATATTTTGTATTAGGGCTATTTAGTTTAGCTGTGGTGCAATTAGTGCAAATAGCGCATCAAAGGTTTATTGGCCTACCCACCAAGTTTTTTGATCCTCTATTGGCGCTCATTTCGATGATCACTACGATTATTGTGATCATTATCGTGAGTAAGCTTGGTTTACTGGAGACGACAACAGTAAAGGTTGCTGTGAATTGGTTAGGATCGCGTGATGATTTTGGTCCAATGCCGGTAACACTTTGGGCTATTACTATTCAAAATATTTATACCACGGTACCCACCATCATGTTGTTGTTTCTGGCCGGGTTACAAACCATTCCACATGATTTGTATGAGGCCGCAGACATTGATGGCGCAAATAAGTGGCAGCAATTATTTCATATTACTATTCCGCAATTAGCACCTGTTACCTTTGTTGTTATTACTTTAGGGATTATTGGCACCTTGCAAATGTTTGATCAGGTAGCCTTGTTAGGAACATCAAGCCCGTTAGAGTCGCGTATTACACTCGCTTATTATGTCTATTATCAAGCATTCTCTGATAGCGGAACACCTAATATCGGCGCCTCAAGCGCAGCCGCACTTATTCTCGGAATTATTACGTTATGTATTGTATTTTTACAAAATAAATTTGGTGTTAAGGAAAAGTCGTGATGAGGCAGTCAAATAAATTGAGCTCTATACCTGAAAGTTATTATAAGCGTCGACGTTGGGCCAAGGCGGCTTGGGTTTATTCTGCGTTGTTACTTATCGCAACGATTACCTTAGGAACGTTTCTTATTGCCTTTATGGCGAGTCTGAAAGATAACGCTTTGTCAGAGCCGACTAATTTCAACTTTGCCCAAGTTAGGCCGAGTAATTGGGTTAGCTCAATGCAGCTTGGCTTAGGTGGCAATCAGGCGCCTTTCTTTGGCGGTTTTTCCCCAGGTGCCGAGTTAACATTCAGTGTGACCTATGCGGTAACTAACGATCAAACCTTCTCGATTCCGGTGATTAAAATACCGAGAAGAAGACCAGGCACTGGCATGGCAGCAACATTGACCACTGATTTTGCCGCGGACTATGCCCTTGTTTCTGAACCAAAAATTATCGAACGTAATGATAATGTCAGTTATATTTTTAAACGGGGTATAAAAAATGAATCAAAACAGGGCAAAAGTGTTACCTGGCAATTTTCAATACGCTACCTCGGTGATGGACCGGTAATTGATACTGTCCCTTTAGATATAACCACACCACGTGAGCAAGTGCTGATTAACAGCAGCCTAGATCCAAGTCGGTTTGAGCGCCGAGGGCGAGTTGCTTCATGGGTGAATGTTTCTCCTGGCGTTATCGGTTACGTATTTCGCAGTTACGTGCGGGTATGGAATGAGTCAGTCAGCTTAGAAACGGGGAAAAGTATGTTTCTTAGTTGGACCTATAACTCGTTTATTATTGCGCTAGCTAAAGTATTACTCACTGTTTTTATTGCATGTAGCGCAGGATATGCCTTAGCGAGAATGAACTTTTCTGGTGTTAGATCTATTTTCTTACTGATGATTTTTAGTATGACAATACCCGGGCAAGTCACCTTTATTTCTAACTACGAAATTTTTAACAAGCTCGGTTTACTAAACACCCCATGGGCGGTGATCACTATGTTGGTCGCTTCAGGGCAAGTGTTGATCATGAAACAGTTCTTTGAAAAGTTTCCGAAAGAATTAGAAGAAGCAGCCTTAGTTGATGGAGCATCTCCCATTGCCATTTTATGGCATGTGTTTTTACCTTTGGCTAAGCCAGCGTTGGCATCCATTATTATTCTTGGCTTCCAAGGAGCTTGGAATGACTTTTTCTGGCCGATGGTGGTATTAACCAGCCCTGCTGATATCTATACCCTGCCAGTTGGCTTATTAAGTTTACGAAATGCATACGGCGTTGCGGGTGATTGGAGTTTAATTCTCGCAGGTTCGTTTTTAACCACGATACCGGTGCTGATTGTCTTTATTATTTTTCAAAAGCACTTCACCGGCAACAATATTGGTACAGCTGTAAAAGGCTAATGTTGGTAGATAAATTAATTTAGTTCACGATAATGAGATTTTTATGGCGCAATTAACATTAACAAAAATAAATAAAACTTACGGTGAAGGTCAAGAATCTCACCATATTATAAAAGATGCTCAACTAAGTATTAACAACCAAGAGTTTGTCGTATTTGTCGGTCCTTCGGGTTGCGGTAAATCAACGATGCTACGAATGATCGCAGGTTTAGAAGATATCAGCAGTGGTGAACTGAAGTTTGATGATGATATTGTCAATGAGCTAAGTCCTGCCGAGCGTGGTGTCGGTATGGTGTTTCAATCCTATGCTTTATATCCGCACATGACCGTGCGGGAAAATATTGCTTTTGGCTTGAAATACACACGTAAAGACTGGTGTAAAAAGCAAAAAATGGCCGCTGTTGAAGAAGTGGCTGATATTTTAGAGCTAACGGCATTATTAGATCGTAAACCAAGTGATATGTCGGGTGGACAACGGCAGCGGGTTGCGATTGGTCGCGCTTTAGTGAGGCAGCCAAGAGTTTTTCTTTTAGACGAGCCGTTATCAAACCTTGATGCTGCGATGAGAGTGAGAATGCGTGCAAAAATTGCAGAATTCCATAAGAAATTTCAATCAACCATTGTGTATGTCACCCATGATCAAGTAGAAGCGATGACGTTAGCTGACAAGGTAGTTGTACTCAATGATGGCAATATTGAGCAAGTTGGTCCACCACTTGAGTTATATCATCATCCTAAAACCGAATTTGTTGCTAAATTTATTGGCTCACCCAAAATGAATATCATTAAGGTGGATTTACTGGAGAAAAGCGCAACGAGCACGCGCTTTTCATGGGGAAACCATAGCGTAACCACCCAAAAAGTATTACCGAGTACATTGACTAACGGCCAATTTTCATTAGGTATAAGACCTGAAGATATCTCTCTCGATAGCAGCTCTGATATTGAGGTGATGGTAGAGAATGTTGAATTCCTCGGCGCTGAAACCAACCTACTATGTCGCTGCTCAACCAGTGGAGAAGAGATGTTGATTCGTTGCAATGGCACGGTCGAGGTGAGTTTAGGTCAAGCGGTCAATATCAGCTTTCCTGATGACAGCATACATTTATTTTGTGATGGTAAAGCAGTTTCTATTGATGGCTGCTAAGGGTTACAATGGCCAATATCATATAGATTTATGTACTTATTAAGGGGCGGGTTGTTGTTATTTAAGATTGATCAAGCGTTAACACTCACTTTAGTGGAACCATCATTCGCGAAAACTTATTATGAAATTGTTCAAGCGGAACGGGATTATTTAAGTCAGTGGCTTGTTTGGCCGCCATACGCCGACAGCGAGAATTTTTTTATCTCCTTTGTGAACAAGTCATTGCGTGATTACGCAGATGGTAAGTCGTTAGTTTGCGCAATGATTTACCATGGCCAGCTTATTGGTAACGTTAGCTTTAATACCATCTGTCATGAATTAAAAAAGGTGAATATTGGCTATTGGTTGAGCGCGAACTATCAAGGCAAGGGTATTGTAACCCGGTCAGTTGCAAAACTTATATCACACGCGTTCAATCAGCTAGGCATGGAAAAAATTGAAATATCAGCAGCTACTGAAAATTTTGCCAGTCGCAATGTATGTCAACGTTTAGGTTTTACGTTGGAAGGTACGATCAGTAATAGCGAGCACTTAAATGGTCGTATTATTTCTCATGCAATTTATGGTTTAAAAAAAGAGCAGTGGTTAGAACTTAGCTAAACTATTAGATTCATTTTTTTCATCGCGTGACGTGTTTGCCATTATTGATGATGATTCTCACTTGCTATTTCAACGATAAAATTAAACCTCTAGCTGGTGAATTAATTTTACGATGATAAATTAAGGAAAACGTTTGCTTTTATTTCGACTTGTGGTTATATGTAACTACCGAATTTAAAAAAGACACATAATGAATAAAAGCTCTATTAAACACGCTGCAGAATTAGCAGGCGTATCAATTGCTTCAGTATCACGCGCATTAAATGGCAAGCCCGGTATTTCAGAAAAGACCCGTGCTCATATAATTGAAATATGTAAACAACTAGGTTATCAACCGTCAGAAGCGGCACGAAAACTTAAAATAGGTAAACGACAACACGTCGGTTTATGCTTAGGTGATAGTGATAGCGCTCATGGGCACTATATAAACACTTTGTTTGAAACCTTAAATCAACTCCTGATGAAAGAAGGGGTGATGATTAGTTTATATGCGTCTCATGAACTTGAGCGCATGATTAGTGAATCGGGTGCTGCTATTCTTACGGGTGTCGTTGATGGCGATCATCGTATCAAGCGTTTACAATCGTTAGGGATGCCATTTGTGTGTGTCGGATATGCTGACAATTGTTTTACTGTCGCGCCTGACGATGAGCTAGGTGGCAAGCTAGCGGCTACGCATTTAGTTGAACTGGGTTGCAAAAACAGTGTCATTATTGAGAGTAATTTAGTCGGTAAAGGGACTAAAGCTAGGGCATCAGGCTTCCAGTCTTATATGCAGGCTCAAGGTGTTATCCCTGGGAGAGTCTTTATCGAAGATCGCTTAGCTATTGAACTGCATACTTATCGAGTTATCTCTAAGTTATTAAAAAGCAACTCGTTCGCTTTTGATTCTGTTTTTTGTGAGTCAGATGAAATCGCTTACGGGACTTTATTGGCCTGCAAAGATTTTGGTTTGAACATTCCTAAAGATATTAAAATTATTGGTTTTGATAACTTACCAGACGTTTTCGATAGCATTACTACCTTGTATCAAGATCTAAACCAGATAGCGGCCTCAATTATCGAGTTACTAAACATGGCTAAAGAACAGCAAGATATTCGTCACATTATTGTGCCGGTTGAACTTATTGTTCGAGAGAGCACAGTAGCGTAAATTTAATTGTGAATAATACCTAATAATTCATTTGCATTAGTAACGTAAACGTTTACTATACACATAATTAATGCTGTATATTATTAAGGTGACTACTGTGATCCCACTAAAGAAAAATTATTCTTACCTTGTTCTCAATGACCAAGGACTTGTTAACAACCCTGCTGATGAATCAACTGCGTTTGGTGCATATTATTTCGATACGCGTGTATTGAGTAACTACCACTGGGCGCTTGATGGCTTTTCATTGCTGCATAGTGAAGCGATTGGTAGCAGTATTATTAAGCAGCATTTGAGCTTATTTGAAAAACACAAACAAAGCTTAATGATTGTGAGAACGCTGCAAGTGCAAGAAAATGGTTTTACTGAAACTTTAGAGATCATTAATGACGATATAGAAGCACATCACTTCCAAGCAAAATTATCACTTGAGAGTGATTTTAATGATATGTTCGAAATGCGCGGTCGTGAAGATGATGATATCAATCGTACTATCGTAAGGAAAAACAGCCGCAATGAATATCACGCCCATTACGTTGCTGCAGACGATATTCGCACGGGTATCACGGTAACCATTAGCGGCTGTAGTTTTGATGAAGAATTACTGATTAAAGAAAAAACGCGTACTACCTTAGTGGTTACGGCTGAATTTGAAACGAATAATCAAATCAATGGCCCTAAAATTGAGTTACCTAATACTTGGTTAGGTAGCGCCAACATTGCTGATGAACATGGGGTTTATCGTCAAGCTGAGCTTGATTTACATGATTTATTACTATCGCATAAAGATGGGTTAACTATCGCGGCAGGTATTCCATGGTTTGTTACGCCATTCGGGCGCGACAGTTTAATTACCGCATGGTTTTTATTACCTAATAGCCCAGAGCTTGCCAAAGGCTGTTTAGAATTTTTAGCGAAAAACCAAGGCACTAAAGTTGATGCTTTTAGAGATGAGCAGCCTGGAAAAATTCTTCATGAGCAAAGATACGCTGAGTTAAGCCGTTTAGGAAAATTACCGTTCCAAACCTATTACGGTACTGCAGATGCGACTCCGCTATTTATTATGCTATTAGCGGATTACGTTAAGAATACTGGCGATGTATCGATAGTGCATGAGTTACAAGATCATTGGATTGCTGCATTAAACTGGTTAGAAACCTATCAAGATGAGCGTGGCCTGATTCAGTTCACTGGAAACGAAGCTGGGTTAACGGTACAAAGCTGGAAAGACTCGCATGATTCACTCAGTTATAGTGATGGTCGACTAGGTGAGGGTGGGCTTGCTGTAGCTGAAGTACAGGGTTATGCCTATGCTGCTTATGAAGCGGCGGCTCATTTCTATCAATTATTAGCGCAACCAGAACAAGCAACTTGCTATCAAAACAAAGCGAGTCGTTTACAGAGTACCTTTGATGATCTTTATTGGATGGCAGAACACAACAATTACGCGATCGCGGTTGATGATGAGTCTAAGCCATTAGATATTAATAGCTCTGATAGTGGTCATTTATTATGGACGGGAATTGTGCCAGCATCGAAAGCCGATAAACTTGTTGAGCGTTTGTTTGCAGATGATATGTGGAGTGGCTGGGGTTTACGAACCTTAAGTACACAGGAAGCTAGATATAATCCTATTTCTTACCACAATGGTTCGATTTGGCCTCATGATACCGCTATTTTTGCGGCAGGTTTAAACCGATACGGATTTGATAAAGAGTTTACCATTGTCAGTGATGCTATGGTTGATCTTGCGGCAACGCAAGAAGATAACAGGGTGCCGGAATTATTTGCCGGCTATAAGCGTGGTGATTACCCCGTATTACCTTATATTGAGGCTTGCCGTCCACAAGCGTGGTCAGCAGCAGCGCTGGTTTATCTAATGAATAACAGTAAGTAATCTGACTGCATCGACATCATTTTGTTAACGTTATTTACCGCAGTAATGGCACAGAAACCGCAGGCATGTATATGTTGTTACCACAATATATACATGCCTATTCTCCTAACTACTAACCATTCAACAGCTGCCGCATTAACTTCTTCAACGCCAATGCCTTAATCGGCTTCCGCATAAAATAAAACTTAGCGTGGCTAGTGCGTTCGCGCACCTGTTCGGACGGATCAGCAGAGCAAATAATTACCGGCACTTGCCAACCATAGTGCTGCACACTGTTTTGCACTAACTCGACACCATTTTTATTATCATCTAAGTGGTAATCAGAAATGATAATACTGGGGGTAAATGCTTGCTGTGTTACCGCATTATCTAGGTTGTGTTGATCGGTTACCGACAATACCTGACAGCCCCATTCTTGTAGTTGCGCGCTGATCGCTTTGAGCATTAACGCTTCATTATCTATCACTACCACGGATAAATTGGTAAATTCATTCGTAATGGCTTCTGTTGGTACTACAGCAATACGTTGTTGAGTGGGTAACAAGGTATTACTACGCGGCAGGGTGATCGAAAAACAGGTACCTTTATCGACAGTTGACCGTAATGAAATACTAACTCCTAACAAGGTTGCGATGCGCTCTGAAATTGCTAAGCCTAGTCCTAAACCGGATGCCGATTCATGTGGATGCAAGCGTTCAAATTCTTTAAAAATAATGGCCTGTTGATGGGGCGCAATGCCGGGACCGTTATCCCATACTTCAATGGTGATATATTGTTGCTGACGTCTGACACCAAGTAGCACCTTGCCTTGTGTGGCGTTTTTTTTGGTGTTTGATTTAGCGTTGTGCTTATTGCCTTGTGGGCAATAATTTATAGCATTAGACAACAAATTTTGTACCACTCGGCGTAATAACCGTTGATCAGTTTCAATAACGCAGCTCGATTTTACATAGGAAAAATCGAGCTGTTGTTGCTGAGATAATAATGAAAACTCTTTACTTAATGGGCAGAGTAAATCGTCAAGGGCGAAGCATTGTCGGTCTATTTTATGGGCGCCGCCGTCTAATCGAGAAATCTCAACCAGGTCGGCCAGCAAGCTTTCAGCAGCGGTTAAAGAGTTCTGAATATTATTAGCTAATTCGGCTAGCTCTCCTTGTTCGTGCCCTTGTACTTTTTTATTGAGCATATGGGTAAACAGCGACAGGGCATTAAAAGGCTGCATTAAATCATGGCTGGCAGCCGCTAAAAACTTAGTTTTACTGCTGTTTGCCGCTTCAGCTTCGGCCTTGGCTTGGCTGAGTTCAGTAGTACGTGCG
>Ga0209292_1005518_pt1 | contig 12875 bp, 18 predicted proteins | sample GOMGulsemesocosm_2_FD_184634 | JGI IMG/M metagenome (GOLD analysis project Ga0209292, IMG submission 184634) | Methane-oxidizing microbial communities from mesocosms in the Gulf of Mexico - GOM9C Gulf of Mexico (SPAdes) (version 2) | ecosystem: Environmental > Aquatic > Marine > Cold seeps...
AACACCGCATAAGAGCCTTTATTAGAGGCATAACAATCCGCCGTAATTTTATGTGCGCCTAAGGTTTCAAAGGCAAGTTGACTGATGCGTTGGCACGCATGGCTAGTAATGCCTTTACCCCAATTTTTATGTGGCAACTGATAACCAATTTCATAGTTCCCGACTAGCATAGGCACCTGTGTTAACCCAATCATGCCAGCAAACTCATTGTTTTTATCTAATACAATAAACACCAGATTATTTGCCCAAACATCCGCTTTAATGGCCGTGCTTATGTCCTCAATCATAGGGTTAAAATATCCTTCATAGACTTCCACAGGGGCGGGTGCAAAAAACAGATATTCACAGACCTTAGGATCAGCAAGCATATGCTTGATAGCCTCTAAATCTGTTTGTTGTATTAAGCGGATTTGGTAATCGGCAAAGAGTGGAATGGCCTGGCCAGCTTTCAGTTTATTGGTATTCATCTGTTTTCCTTATTGAGTAAAAACAGTATAGATAACTGAAAAGTAAATCTATAAAGCACAGCAAACTCAACTCGCAACAAACAGTGATGATGCAAGAAGCAAAGCAAGCAGGCCTGAGCAGTGGTTTTAGTATCCCTATTCATGGCGCATTAGGCGAGTTTGGCGCGCTCAGCTTAGCCTCGCCAGAGAAATTATCTGCTCAATCCAATAAGATAATAGAAGCGATTCCTCACGCTGTACTTATTATTTCCGCTGTCCAAGAAGCCCTTAAAAAAGTGGCACAGGGTGAATCACCTGCCACCATTCAATTAACCAAACGTGAAAGTGAATGCTTAACGTGGGCGGCTGAGGGAAAAAGCGCGTGGGAGGTTTCACAGATTTTAGGCTGTGCCGAACGTACTATTATTTTTCACCTGACAAATGCAGCCTTAAAACTAGGCTCAACTAACCGTTATCAAGCCATTTCCAAAGCTATTTTAAGTGGTGCTATTTCGCCAGCTTTCTAAGCGACCTGAATCCAGGATAAGCACCGCTTCCTAGTACTGCTGTTTTTGTTAAGTGAACTCAGAATAGTTGGTTATTTCTTTTCTTTGGCAGCCATCACATCTTCTAAAGTAAGTCCGGTTAAATCACTGATGGTGCGCCATAAATAATAAAAAATGCCCAGCATCATTATCATTGAGGGTAATGCAATCATCGGGTAGCTATATAATGTCAGCTTGCCTAATTGCTCATTAAATTCAGGCGTACCAGCAGGGCTAGTGACCAACCACTTAGCGAGGATGTAATTCATGGTGGCAGAAAAAGCAAAAGAGCCCGCCACCAAATAAGTGGCTTTCATCAACCGTTGTTCAAAAAATGCAGTGCTATTACGCGCTTGTAGTTTTTGTTTTATCTTTTCCACATCCATTATTTCAGGGTTAAACAGCAAGGTTTTAACTAAAGGATAAGGGGTAAATGTAGACACTAACACACCAATACCTATCACAGCAGGAATCGCAGCCTCTTTAATCGCTAGCCATTTGGTATCTAATTCAAATAAACCAATCCCGCCTGTCAGCAATACACTAACCAAACCTAACAAAGCGATAAAGTTGAACTTGCGGTATTTAATTAACTCAAATAGTCCCCAAGCCAGTGGAAAAGTAAGCGCTGCAATCAGCCCTCCACTTGGTCCAAGGTCTGCTTCGCCGCTAAATTTCATCAGGATCACTGACGGGATAATAATACTGACCAGCATATCGATCATCGGACGAGGTTTGTGTGTTGCTTTGTTATTCATGATAAGTACTTTTTAGTTAAAGGTTGAATACAGATTGTTTTAACGAATGATTAACACTAACACAGAAGAACCATTTTTGGCTCACGTTTGCAGCCAGTAATCAGTGACACACGAACGAATAATACGGTGTTTTAACCCGATGCCTCGCAATTTAAGTAGCAACAGATTGATAACAAGCATCTTTATTGTATCTTGTAGGTTAAATGTTTTTTGTTGATGGATTGGCCTGTTGCTATCTATTAAACAGAAATTTTCTATTTAATATGCTGTTATGTGAATGAGTAAATTGCAATGGGTTTAGATACTGTCGAATTTATAATTTCGATCGAGAAACATTACTCAATCACTCTAGCAGATGAAGATTTAGGAACCTTGACTGTTGTAGGTGATTTTATCGTTTACGTTGCCAATGCATGTGAAATGCAGAATGGGACTGAAATCGAATTTGAAGAAGTATATGAAACAGTAAAGTGTTTCTTGTATCGTGATTTCAATATTCCCAAAAATGCAATAAACCTTAAATCAGAATTTGTCGCTGATTTAGGCATGGGATAATCCCCATGACCAGCGCTTTAAATGGAACTCAAACAATTGCCTTAATTCCGCTTAAGTGGGCCTTAACAATCAGAGTGAAGCTATGAATATCCGATATATTAATGAAACAAACGAAGTTGATTGGCAGCAGGCCTCTAAAATAATCAGCGTTATTGGCTGGGGAGAACGATCAGCTGAAGATCTTAAATCAGCCTTTCAAAAGAGTTCTTTTGTAAGGTTTGCTTACCTTAATAATGAGCTGGTTGGTATGGGAAGAACGGTAGATGATGGGAAGTATTATGGCTGGATTGTTGACCTTGCTATATTGCCAGAACATCAAGCTAAAGGTATCGGCACTTATATTCTCAAAGAGCTCGAGGCAGACTTAGCGCCTTTTCTCAGCACCATGCTCACCGCAGCGCCGGGGAAAAGTGGCTTCTATGAAAAGCTTGGCTGGTTAAAACAAACAGCTGCCTATATCTGGCCACGTTCAGAAAAGCAAAAACGTGATTTTACAGAAAATGCGTAAGTTACTTAAACGAAATAATAACCTAAGTCACCGTTTAGCAAGGTGCTAACTCTTAATGGAGCCACATGAAATTATCATTAATCGCAGCAGTTTCTGAAAATGGAGTCATAGGCTCTGGTTTGGACATGCCTTGGTCTGTAAAAGGTGAGCAGTTATTATTTAAAGCGATGACATATAATCAATGGTTAATTGTCGGTAGGAAGACTTTTGAATCGATGGGAAAACTAGCAAACAGGAAGTATGCCGTCGTTTCTCGCTCTGAAATAAACTCAGAGGATAAAGATGTATTCTATTTTTCATCTATTGAAAGTGCACTCTCCACTTTAAAAAATGTAACTGATCATGTATTTATAGCTGGTGGCGGTGAAGTATATAAAGCACTTATTCATCGGGCAGAAACACTTCATATATCGACAGTTCATAATGAAGTTGAGGGTGATGTGTTTTTTCCTAAAATTCCCGTTGGTTATCATAAAGTATTTGAACAAGGCTTTAGTTCAAACGTAGATTATACCTATAGAATTTGGCAAAAAGCCTAGCATTAAATTCAAGCGAACTAAAACGCTTGGTTAGACTTGCCCTCCACCTTAATAAGCAACAATTTTGATCCACTCAATGCTCCGTTATACCCAAGAGAGTTTAATAATATGCCTGAACCAGATCCACTAAGAATACAGACATTTGTCACTGCAAAAGATCTCGGCCAGTGGCTTGAATCGAATCACACCTCGGAAAGTGAACTGTGGGTGAAGATATACAAGAAAAATACAGGAAAACAGAGTGTCACTTGGAACGATGTTGTTATTGAGTCGCTGTGCTGGGGCTGGATCGATGGCATAAAGAAATCAATTGATGAGCAAGCTTACCTGCAACGCATTACACCGAGAAAATTACGTAGCAATTGGTCTAAAAGAAATACTCAACATGTAGATCGCTTAATCACTGAGGGGCGCATGATGGAATCTGGTTTGGCACATGTTCGTGCAGCAAAAGCTGATGGTCGCTGGGATGAAGCTTATGTTGCCAGTGAGATGCAAATTCCCTCAGATTTTTTAGATGCACTTGAAGTTAAACCAAATGCTAAAGCTTTTTTTGGAACCCTCAACAAATCGAGTCGTTATGTTATCGCGCACGGCTTAATCAGCGCAAAGAAACCAGAGACCAGACTAAGGCGCTTTGAAAAATTTATGAACTTGCTTGTTAACGAACAAAAGCCTACATAATAGGTTTAGTTTTACTGAGTTTTAAATTAAACAAATCCAATTAGTTACATTTACAATTATTCACTTTATATGGAAATCACGATGGATAAAATACTTACCGGCAGTTGTTGTTGTGGCGATATAACTTTCACCGTTAAAGATAACTTTAATCGCTTTTTCTTTTGCCATTGTCAGCAATGTCAAAAATTAACAGGTAGTGCACACGCATCAAATCTATTCACATCAACAACCAATATCAATTGGGTGAAAGGGGCTGATAAAATAAAACACTATGAGCACCCTCAGCGTTCATTTTCTAAAGCCTTTTGCGAAAACTGTGGATCTGCCGTGCCCTTTTTAACCAAAAATGGTCAGTCATTAATCGTGCCAGCAGGCTGTTTAAATGAAGAACCTTCTAAAAATCTCGATGCACAGATATTTTGCGCCGAGCAAAGCCAATGGCACAAAAACGGCTTAACTGTTAGTAAAGTGCCAGGCTTTCCTAAATAACTCAATCATGGAGAAGTGCGTATGGGTACTGCAACAAACATCACCAATGTAAAGTTTTCCGTTGGTGACTTAATTCACCATCGGCTTTTTGGATATCGCGGTGTCATTGTCGATGTTGATTCGACTTTCCAACTGACCGAAAATTGGTATGAACAAGTCGCAAAATCTCGACCACCAAAGAATCAACCTTGGTATCACGTGTTAGTGGATGGCAGTTCACAAGCAACTTATGTCGCCGAACAAAACCTAGAGCATGATGATATTTTAGGGCCTATCAATCACCCTCAACTTAAACAGTTCTTTTCAAAGTTAGAAAATGGGCGGTATATTCACAACAGAGCGATGAACTGATGCGAGCGTTGCTCGCATATTAAGGATATGTATGAAAGCGTTCATTTTTTACATCATGGACACCTTTAGGTGGTTCATTGTGACTTCAGCAAATATTGTCTGTGCTTTGATGGTTTTTGCTGTGATTTTTTCATTTTTCAATAACACCTCCAATCAGATAGGTAACCTTATCATTACCTCTCTCGTGGCGGTGTTATTTGGTGCTTTTTCATGGCACTACGACAAACTGCTTAAAAAGGTTGCCCCCAAAGAGCGACAAGATGATTGTGAAGAAAATAACCACTAAAACAGGGAGTTCAAGTCTTATATGAGAATTATCTACGATTTTTCCGAGCATCAGATAAAACAAGTACATCAGTTATACAAAGAGGCTTGGTGGGCGAAAGCGCGTTCACTAGAAGAGACAACCAACTGTGTAAAAGGCTCGCAAATTTGTATTGGAATAGTTAATGATAATAATGAGCTTATCGCTTTTTCACGCATTCTGAGTGACTTTATCTACAAAGCAATTATCTTTGATGTAATTGTTTGTGAGGCTGAGCGTGGCAATGGCATTGGCCAAAAAATGATGGCACTGATTAAAAACCATGAGCGCCTAAAAAAGGTAAAACATTTCGAGTTATATTGCCTGCCTGAAATGGAATCGTTCTACTCCAGCTTGGGATTTTCAACCGATATTGGTGGCATTAAATTAATGCGTTGTGTGAATACTTAACAAACTATTATACAAAGGTGAACTATGAATATTCGACCCTGTTTACAAAGTGATGGCAAAGCAATTTGTGATATATACAATTATTACATCGAACATACAGTAATAACCTTTGAAGAGACCCTAGTTACTGAGTCTGATATTTGTCAGCGTATTGAATCTTACACAAAAGATTACCCATGGCTGGTGTTAGAAAATGAAAACGGGATCGTTGTGGGTTATGCTTATGCAGCAAAATGGGCACAGCGTTCTGCCTATAAAAATACAGTTGAAATAACGGTTTACCTTCATCACAAAGAGTCAGGTAAAGGTTATGGGGCAGCACTATATAAAACAATTTTGTCAGCCCTATCTGCATCAGGTTTTCATATTGTCGTGGCAGCCATCGCATTGCCTAATAAAGCCAGCGTAAAGCTACAGGAGTCATTTGGCTTTGAAAAAGTTGCTCACTTTAAAGAAGTGGGCCGAAAATTTGATCAATGGGTTGATGTTGGTTTTTGGCAAATTAATTTAAAAACAGCATAACAACACAGCTCAATCGAGTTGTATGTTAGGAGAGTTCGATGACTAAAATGGTTGTACTTGCTCAATTTTCATTTCCTCTTGATGCGAATATTGCTAAAGCCAACTTAGCAAGTATTGGCATTGCTTCGCTTGTGGCTGACGAACAACAATTAGCATGCAGTGGTGATACCCAATGCAATGGGTGGTGTAATGGTCGCAGAAGAGCATTACCAACAAGCGAAAAACTTAATTAATGAAGACTTTTCAACTGCCATTGAGTCCGCTTGTGAATCTACAGCGGATTATTGCCACCGCTGTAAAAGTGAAAACATTCAAATTTTCACAAAAGGAAAAAAGTCAGCCTTTGTGGTTTTTATGTTATTAGGTTTTCCGTTGTTTTTTTACCAGCACGGCATTAAATGCAATGAATGCGGACACTTCAGCAAAACATAACAACACTCTTAAATACATTTTCTAAGGTGCTGATTACCGCTGTGAGTGAACGGGGCGCCTCCCTTCAACACAATTTTCCAGCCAGCACCTCAACCTAGTGAATTAAGACATTGAGCAAAACCAACAAGATTTCAGCAAAGCAGTGCACCAGTATAAATGGTGCCCGTCACCGCCACGATCCTTATTACCAGTGGTTACGTGATGAAATACAGATGATTGTGAATAGGCTAATTGAAGAATAAATTATGATAGCAGCACGATGCACTCATGGCATTTATGGATTGCGAGTTGTGAATGTTCGATAGGTAAGCGAGTTAAACAGAAAAGCATTAAAAAATATGATAAAAAAAGTAGCCAGTGATTAACTGGCTGCTTGTAAAGTGATTAAACTATCTGTTTAGGTTATTTAACTTTTACCGGTGTTGGTTTTTCCCATTTACCTTGCCAGTAATCCGCTGTTGCTTCATACATACGCACACCAATATAAAAGTCACTGCCCTGTAGTGTTGGCTGCCAGTTTAATGCACCTCGAGGTTTTTCAGCAGCATAAGTAACCGTAATGGTTTTTCCATCTGGATTTAGTTTTGCAGTTTTATCTCCAATCTTGTAAATCATCTGCTCATTAGGGATAAAGGTTTTATCCATGTTGTAAGTGGTCATTGACCAAAATGCATTAGTTGGCTGATCTTTGTTAAATGTCATGCTATAAACAGCATCACCACTCAATGCTTCACCTTGTGCATCTTGCGTTATCAGCGGGTAATGCGCGTGATTTTGTGAAAATGCTAAATGCCATATTTGGTTAGCAATCGCACGCCCCTGTTGATGGTTTTCTTTTGGCGTAAGTGCTTCTGTATTGAAGTAAGCCATATCAAGCTTATCTTCATTGTTTGCTAAATAGGTATCTCCTTTGGTTTTTGCTTTAATCAAGAAAGGTAGCACTGCTTCCTTAGGCTCACCGTATAAACCAATCTGTTTGTAACACGCCATATTTTTAATGTTTGCTTCACTCAAGTCTGTGTCCTTTATTAATGAGTTTGCACGCTCAATAAAGTTAACATCTTGACGAGGGAAAATATCCGCAGCAGCACGAGACTTACCTTCAATACTAAACTTCTCTTGTGCTTGATGTGCAGCAGTTAAATCATGAGGGCCAGCGACCTCTGTGCGCACCATAAAGTACATTAAATCACTGTCTATTGTATAAACACGATCCGCATCTGAAGTTTGCGTTGTTCCCGCTCTAATAAATCCAATACTACCTGGCTTATTCACTTCAACCCCCACTTGGTAATGCATTGCATCTAACATCAATACAGAGCTATAACGGTCTTTCACTTCTGGCACAGTAACTTTGACATCACCCTGTGATACATCCACAGTCACTATAGAATATAAAGTATCGTTATTTGGGCCAACTACACCTGCAAAATGGTGATTGATTAACTGTTTTTGATGATGGAATTCATTGGTTCCACGCACATAACCCCATTTAGTCATCATATCCTCTTGCATCCAACGAGCTTGTTCTAATAACGGGAATAACTCGATATAAGCTTGCTCTGCAACCGCTGGAATATTGTCCGGACAGGTTTGGATTTGTGGATCTGCCTTAGCAAGAACTGAACTACTAAAACAAACCGATAATGCTAATGCGATAATTGATTTTTTCATGTTAGTTTCCTTAGTCCGCTAGGACCGTTGATTAATGATTTAACTGCTTTGAACATGAAATTATCTTATCGCCACACCAAACATTACTCCAATAAACACTATTTATTCATTCAATAACAAATATGGTATAACTAAACTGACAACAGAGGGGTAGGAAATGTTTAGTAAACTGATGCAACAATTGGATTTGAATCTTTTAAAGGTATTCACTGTTATTGCCGAGGAAGGCAGTACAACTAAAGCGGCGCAGCGATTGTTTATCACCCAACCCGCCGTGAGCCGCTCTTTACGAAAATTGCGAGAGATATTTGATGATGAGTTATTTGTACGCACCCGATATGGTCTTAAACCCACAGAAAAAGGGCAATTACTGTGTGATAGCATTCCTAACTGCTTAAATGAATTAAATCAAACCTTTGACGCACTGTCAGAGTTTAACCCTGCCTCCAAAGTCGGCCAATTAAAAATCGCGATTAATCCATTTTTAGGTCAGTCATTACCCGCTTTATTACAAATTGAAATACATAAAATGGCACCAGCGATCCATTTAAGCATCGAGACCTATAATGAGCTGAGTATTGAAAAACTGGTCAAAGGAGAGCTTGATTTAGCCATCAATTACTTTCCAATGCAAGCACCTAAAGAGGTTATTCATACCACTTTAGGTAGTGATAGCTTTCAAGTGTTAACCAATAAACAACACCCACTTCAAGGGCAGCAAGTCGGTTTGAAAGCACTCAGTGAATATCCTTTTGCTACGGCAATTGTACCGGGCTGGAATGAGCACAATACCTTAACGCAAACCGTTTTTGATGAAGCTGGTTACCAAGCAAATATTGCCTTTCGTTCAGAAATCATTAACTGTGTTGCAGAGATGGCAACCAACAGCCATATGTTATTCCCCGCTTCTTCATTATTATCTCAACGCTTGTTTCCCGCTTTACAACCACTGCAGCTAGACTCAAGTGTGCGCATTCCCGAGGTCGAATTCTGCGCTTATTACCACTATCGTCATCGTCAAGCCCCATATTATAACTGGCTGATAACCCAGCTTAAAAATGTGCTTTTACAGATGCAAACTCAGTGAGTTTATTTCCCTTTAATCACCGCCAAACAAACATCGTATAACCACTGGTGTAACTTGCTGTTTCTGTTTGCCGTTTTAATACAAAATACAAACTTTAACGGCATTTGGCAGGTTTCATCAAAGGTAAAGTATTTGAGATCTGGGGTAACAATAACTTTAGGTAAAAACATCACTCTTTCAGCGCTTTTAATCAGCTTAAGGCCTAATGAAAGATGGTCCACCAGCCCACCATTAATATACTCCATGCCATTGTCTTTTAAGTTTTCTAAAAAACGAAAGCGACGATCATTCCAGCCAGACGTTTTAAGAATTATCGCCGGGTAAGTTAATGCCTGTTGCATATTTTTCGCGGGGTGGTCGGCCTTTAAGGCTAATACCATCTCATCATCCAACATTTTTTTCTGGTAAATATGCTGCGGTTTCTCTTCACTTAATACATGAATCGCAGCACTTATTTGCCCAGTTGTGATCTGCTGCTGCGTTTCACCCGTCCAGGTATGAATTTGAATCTGCGCATTCGGGGCTAACGTCGACAATTGAGTAAATAACTGCTCCCCAAACCGCTCAATCAGCCCCATTGAGCAGCTTAATGAAATTTCTCCTTTATAACAGGCGGGGTCAAACTGGTTTTCCGTGGCGAGGCTGTTTTCTAGCATGCCTTGCACGGTAAATAGGTCCTCAATTATTTCTTCTAAACGTGGCGTTGCTTCACCACCATTTTGAGAGGTGACAAACAGCGGGTCATCATAATCTTCGCGCAGTTTAGCGAGCGTTTTACTAATTGCACTGGGGGTTTTACCCAGAATACGTGCGGTTCGCTTAAGGCTTTTCTCTTTATATAAACAGGTTAATACGCGGATATGTTTTAACCCTATTTCTGATTCCATTATGTCACCCACCGAAGTCCGATAATTCATCTAGGTGATAAGTATAGTGAACTTATGGAAACAAAACGAATCCAGTTTCTAATAATCAACTAAATAATAACTTAAAGGTGACCCCATGAAAAAATCAATCATAGCACTGGCAATAACGACTCTTTTCTCAGGCTTTTTAATCGCAGATGAACGTCCTTCTGATGCACAACTTCACGCCTACAAAGCTTACCATCATGCACAATACCTTGAAGTAACAGCGCAAGATGCAGGCGGAACGAACACGCTTATTCATACAACAACATTACCTACCGAGGGAAGTGATCCTGTTGTTACACCAGCGCTTGACCATTTATACACAAAAGCAGTCGTCGATTTAACTAACAGCCCCGTTGTGCTCTCTTTACCTAAAGTCGACGACCGTTACTTTTCATTACACATCACAGACCAAGAACATTACACCACCTTTGATGAGATTCGACCTTCTGGTCAATATGTCTTTGTTCGCCATGATTACACGGGTGAAGTTCCTCAAGGAACGGTTATTAAAAGTCGTGGCGATTACCCACATGTATTCATCCGTACGCAAGTATATGATGCAACAGATATTGGTAACGTTACAAAGATTCAATCACAAATTAAACTTGATGGTGTCGTTGATTCAATTACAGTTAAAAATAAAAACTATGTTCAATTCACACTCGATTCGCACGATGTGTATAAACAGAATACGGGGCTATTAACATCAGTAGCTAACACTTACAGCCCTAAAGAGCATGCTGAAATACGTGCATATTTATACGATTGGTATGCAAAAAGTGGTTTGTTTACTAATGAGGGTGCTTTTGGCCCCATTGACAGTAAAGAGCACAACTCAAATAATCCAGTCATGAGAGCGGCTGCCATTATCGGTCACTTGGGATTACCTGTGCATCACGCACTTTACGCACCACTTTTTATTACTTGTGAGGGAGAGCGTTTAAATGGATCTAATGATTACTCAATCACCATCCCGCATAAAAACCCGGGTGTGGGTGAGTTCTGGTCAGTAACACGTTACTCACAATTGACAGGTAATACCCTGCCAGGCACACAAGATGTATTTAATGTTTACAATACAGAACCCGATGCAAACGGCAATATCACCATCACCTTTAGTACAACAGAGCCTACTGATGGCACTTACTGGATGCCCGTTAATGCAGGTGAACCTTACTACTTTGTTGAACGTTACTACGCACCAGACATGGAAAAACTAGTAACGGCTGCAGATGCATGCCCAACAAGCTAATCACTATCAAAGGTGCTCAATATGTACAGTGAGCGCCTTTGGTTTAGTCCAACGTTAAATTAAACAAAGCTCAACTTAACGGCAAACAACATCAGCATAATACCCGCTGCTATATCTATTTTTTGTTTGTGCTTGTTAAAGCGTGGTAACAAACTCGGGTGTGAAAGCAACAAAGCAACACAACCAAACCAGATGAGGTGCGCTAAAACGATAATCAAGCCATAAATAATCTGCATACTGATAGGGGTATCAAGGGAAACCACCTGTGTGAAAATACTGATAAAAAACAGCGGTGCTTTCGGGTTTAATAAATTACACACTAGCCCTAAGCGTAATGCAGCCCCATTCGATATTCTCTCTGATTCCAGTTGTTGGTTATTTTCTAATAACGCACGACTGGTTAATAATTGCCAAGCAATATAAATAAGATAAGCGGCACCACAATATTTAATCAGTGAAAATAACCACGCTGATTTGGCAATCACCACAGCGAGCCCTGCAATGGAATAACTGGCATGTAAACAAATCGATAAACAGATGCCAAGCGTGATATACAAACCTGCTAAACGTCCATTACGAATGCTGCTGCGTGTGACTAATACAAAATCTGCCCCCGGGATCACTGCCATTAATGTTGCAATGCTTACTACTGCAATGAATTCTGCTGTAAATAAATTTGTTAATAGTTCCATATACACCTCACTTTAATCGATGCACACATGGTAATTTATGAGATATTTAAAACAATATACTCAAATGTAATAGGAGTTGTGCCCAGTGGACACAAATAAACTGATCAGCTTATTGCCAGATATGGCGATTCTTGTCACTGTGGTTGAGCAGGGTAATTTTAGTAAAGCGGCCAAGAAGCTAGGCGTGACCCCCTCTGCAGTAAGCAGACAGATCAGTCGATTAGAAAAAGGCTTAGGCAGTAAACTATTGCAACGCACCACCCGACAACTGGCATTAACTGAGTCGGGTCAAATCGCCTTTGCTTCCTGCAAACAGATGTTGGAAGCAGCAGAACAAGCTGTCAGCGCCAGTACATCAAGCACGTCCACGGTCAGTGGTTTAATAAGAGTGGCTGCGCCTAAATCATTGGCAAACCGAGTATTACGTCCGCTGTTTGTGGAGTTCTTAAAAACCTACCCTGATATTCAATTACACCTTAAAGTGACCGATAAACTGTTAGATCCTATCCACGATGCCATTGATTTTTTAATTCATATTAATGACCAACCGATTGAATCATTAGTGAATATTAAACTCGGTCGCGTTGGACAAGTGCTGTGTGCTAGCCCCGGTTATCTGGCGAAACATGCAACTCCTTTACACCCCGATGAATTAAAAGCACATGCCTGTATCTGCCTAGGAGAAACGGCGACGGATAATCGTTGGTCATTC
>Ga0209292_1005521_pt1 | contig 12870 bp, 8 predicted proteins | sample GOMGulsemesocosm_2_FD_184634 | JGI IMG/M metagenome (GOLD analysis project Ga0209292, IMG submission 184634) | Methane-oxidizing microbial communities from mesocosms in the Gulf of Mexico - GOM9C Gulf of Mexico (SPAdes) (version 2) | ecosystem: Environmental > Aquatic > Marine > Cold seeps...
ATAAGATAATCAAGTTCACCCCAATCTGTTTCATTTAATAACTGGCTTAATGCACCTGAAGCCATAGGACCACGCCACACCATAGCGCTTTCAGCCGGTACCAAAAATCCGATTGATTGAGATTTAATGCCCTCTTTTTCAAAAGGCAACATGGTTTTTTCATCTTTAGCTTGTGGCTTTTCACCTTCAAGACCTAACAAAATTGGGATAGATGGTCCATAAATATCGGCATCTAAAATTCCGACCTTAGCCCCTTCACATTTCAATGAAGCAGCCAAATTAACAGCTGTCGTTGACTTTCCCACCCCACCTTTACCTGATGCGACTAAAACAATATGTTTTATTTGATGAATTTTAGCCGATTCTTTCAATTGACATGTTAAAACTAATGTAACTTTTAAGGCTAACTGTGCGATTAAATAATTTTCGAGATTGACTTGTTCACCAATAGCAGGAAAGTTTAATTCCAGTGTTAATTTAACCGCACAAATAGCACTGTCTTGCTTTTCTAGTTTCAATTCGACGACTGAGCTGCAATCAAGTAGGCCAATAGGAAATACATCACTGCGATAATTTTCAAGGGACTTTTGCAACAAAACATCAAAATCACATTCTTGTGGTGTTTTTTTATGCTGTTTTTGTGCTTTTGAATGATTAAATAACTTATTTAAACTAAACATGATGAGAAATTCGAGTTTCAGTAATGAAAAATGCCGTTAAATTATGTAACATTCACGGTATTAAAACCAGTCTGTGCTTAAAATACTTATAAATTACATTTTTAAGTATTAAAGCAAATTAAATAACATACGGTAAAAAACTTATGGCACCTAGAAAAATCCTCATCACAAGCGCGCTACCTTACGCTAATGGCCCGACTCACCTTGGCCATATGCTAGAATATATTCAGACTGATATCTGGTCTCGCTTCCAAAAGCTGAGAGGCCATGAAACATATTATGTTTGTGCTGATGATGCTCACGGTACGCCGATCATGCTTAATGCTCAAAAACAAGGTATTACACCAGAAGAAATGGTCGCTGCTGTTAGTTTTGAGAGACAAAGAGATTTTGCTGATTTTAATATCAAATTTGATAATTACCACAGTACACACTCTGAAGAAAATAAAGAGCTAAGCTCACTGATTTACACTCGTTTAAATGATGCCGGATTCATAAAAAAACGCACTATCGAGCAATTATTTGATCCAGAAAAATCAATCTTTTTACCAGACCGCTTTGTAACGGGCACCTGCCCTAGCTGTGATTCGATAGATCAAAATGGCGATAGCTGTGATTCATGTGGTGCGACATACAGCCCTACAGAACTAAAAGACCCTAAATCAGTGATGTCTGGTGCGACTCCAGTGCTTAAAGATTCAGAGCACTTCTTCTTTGACTTGCCTGCATTTGAAGGCATGTTAAAAGAGTGGTTACATTCAGGTTCTATTCAAGAAGAAATGGCGAATAAACTTCAAGAGTGGTTTACCGATGGTCTACAGCAATGGGATATAAGCCGAGATGCTCCTTATTTTGGATTCGAAATCCCAGGTGAGCCAGGTAAGTACTTTTATGTTTGGTTAGATGCACCAATCGGTTACATGGCAAGTTTTAAAAACCTATGTGATAAATCTGACCTTAATTTTGAAGAGTTTTGGGCTGAAGATTCAAAAACTGAGCTATACCACTTCATTGGTAAAGATATCATTTATTTCCATAGCTTATTTTGGCCTGCAATGCTTGATGGTGCTAAGTTCCGTAAACCTACAAATGTGTTTGCCCACGGTTTTGTAACAGTTAACGGCGCTAAAATGTCTAAGTCTAAAGGTACATTTATTAAAGCCCGTACTTATTTAGATCATTTAAACCCTGAATACTTACGTTATTACTTTGCTGCAAAGCTTAATTCAGGCATTACTGACTTTGACCTTAACTTAGAAGATTTTGCACAACGTGTTAATTCAGACCTTGTTGGTAAAGTAGTTAATATTGCAAGTCGCTGTGCTGGATTCATTACCAAAAAGTTTGATGGTAAATTAAGCGATACGATATTAGACCAAGCATTATTAACTGAATTTCAAGATGCGTCAGAATCAATCGCAAATAGTTATGAAAATCGTGAATTTGGCCGTGCCATTCGTGAAATCATGTCACTAGCTGATAAAGCAAATCAATTTATTGATACTAATGCACCTTGGGTATTAATTAAGAATGAAGATACACAAGAACAAGCTCATCAAGTATGTTCTTTAGGTATTAACTTATTCCGTTTATTAATGGTTTACTTAAAACCTGTATTACCGCAAATGGCAGAAAATGTAGAAGCCTTCTTAAATGAGGAATTAACTTGGGAAAGTGCTAAAACACAACTAACAGGGCATGAAATCACTAAGTTCAAAGCGCTGATGCAACGTGTTGAAATGGACAAAGTAAATACCATGTTAGAAGAATCAAAAGAAAGCTTAGAAGCAAAACCACACACAGTGCTTGAATCAAACGGTGAACTTGAAAAAGATCCAATTGCAGATGAAATTGAGTTTGATGATTTTGCAAAAATCGATTTACGTGTTGCTTTAATCGCAAAAGCTGAGCATGTAAAAGGTGCCGATAAACTGCTTAAACTAACATTAGATTTAGGTGGTGAAACACGCCAAGTGTTTGCAGGTATTAAATCCGCTTATCAACCAGAAGATATCGAGGGCAAACTTACCGTAATGGTTGCAAACCTTAAACCGCGAAAAATGCGCTTTGGTATGTCTGAAGGTATGGTATTAGCTGCTGGCCCTGGTGGCAAAGAAATACATATCCTAAATCCAGATGAAGGCTCTAAACCAGGCATGCGTATAATGTAGTTTTTAATAACTGAATTTATATTTTTTAGGCACAGTTATACCCTTTATAACTGTGCCTAATACGTTTGTCTTAATACCATTTTACTATTTTATACCCCTCCTCTAAATAACTTTCATTTTTATTAAATTTACTCTGTAAAATAAATAATAATACAGCTAGTATGGAAACATAAAATTGGGACAAGCTATCATGTTTAAAGTTATATAACAGAATCACTGTAATTATTTCATGATTTTAGGTGTCCTGAACGACATTAGACCTTATACTCTATTTAGGTATACAATAAAGCTTGATTCAAAAGTATAATAAAAATATAGGACGTTCATGTCAGCTCATTACGCACAAATAAAAGAAATATGTGATGCACTTTATGATACTAAAGAAGGCTTATCTTTAGATCGTATTTTTGAACAAACACAGTTACCTAAATCTGAAGTCATTATTCATTATAAAACATGGCGCAGTGAAGCAGCTAATGACTCAGCTCAAGTCAATCTTGATCCCAATATTAATAAACAAACTTTTAGTAATGAATTTTTAGATGCATTTAAAAATGAAGTATCGGATCAAGCTGAAGTATTAAATAAAGCGACAAAACAGCAATTAGAGTTTTCTCTAGAAATTGAACGAAATACCGCATCGAGCCTGCAAGAATCAGAACATAGAGTCACACAATTAGCACAACAAATTAATGAGTTAGAATCTGATATTGCTAGACACAAGTCACAGTATCATGACGAAATCAGTAATTTACAAAAAACATTAGAAACAACAACAATTGAACTGACAAGTAACTATGAAAATAAGATTACACAATTAGATGAATCTAATAAAAATAATATCAATGAACTCACTCAAAGCTTCGAATCTAAGCTAAACGCATTAATCCATGAAAATGAAACTATCGCTTTAGCTTCAAAATCTTTTGAAGAAGAAATTATTGAAATCAAAGCGAGTTCACAGCAACAACTAAATGAGAAAGAACATAGTCACGCACTTGAGTTAGCGAATACAAAAACGCAATTTGAAAGTAATATATCTGAAAATAAACAAACACACGAACAACATATATCCGAGTTAAAACAAAGATTTGATAATCAAATATCAGAGCAGGCTTCAAAGCACAAAGTCGCATCAGAATCTTCAATTGAAAGCTATGAATCTAAGCTATCAGGGCTTACCCAAGACTTTAAAGCACAAACAAGTGAGTTAACTGAACAGCATAGTTCATCAACACAACAGCTCACCAATGACTATGAAGCCAAAATAACTGACTTAACACAAAGTAAAGAATCTCATATCACTCAAGCTAAAGAATCCTTTACTGCTGAAATTACAGAGTTAAACAATCAAGTTTCAACTAAAACTGAATTACTAGCAACAACGACCCAAACTTTAAATGAAACGCAAATTCAATATGATGAATTGCAATCTCAATTGTCTGAGTCTCAAAATAACTTACAATTAAAGACAATAACATTGGATGATGCACTAGAAGCTAAAACGCTATTACAAACAACACTAAAACAAACCGAAGCCAGAATTTACGATCTAAAAGAGCAAAACACCTCAGCGAATGAACACAACCAAAGTTTAAACGATACTTTAAAATCACAAAAAGCCACAGTAGAAAAAGCACAGCAATTATCTGAAGCTGCAAAAACTGCTTTGCAAAATATGAAACAAGAAAACCAAAAATTAATTGAGCAAATGAGTTTCATAAGAAATAATTCAACCTCAACATTAGAAAGATTAACAAACAAGTCAGAGCAAGCGATTACTAAAATTAAAACATTAGAAGAAAAACTCACTGGTGAGCAAACAGCAAGTTATCAAGTAAAGTCTGACAATGAAAGACTGATGGAGCAACTTGAATTTATAAAACAAAATTCAAGTACCACATTCGAAAGACTGACTAAAAGCGCAGAGCAAGCCATGGCTAAGGTAAGAGTTTTAGAAAAAGAAAACGCTGATTTAAAAGAAAACTTAGCAAGTGCCTAAAGTGATTTCACTTTAACTGCAGGGTTACCCAGATAAAGACTATCTGGGTCAACATCTTTGCACACCACACTGCCCGCACCAATAACGCTATTATCACCAATTGTTACACCAGGTAGAATAATTACACCTGCAGCAATCCAAACATTTTTTCCTATTTCAATATTTTGTGCAAAGTTATATTTTTTTAGTCGCTCTTGTGGGTCAATATCATGTGATACCGTTAAAATTTGTACGTTTGGACCAATAAGCGTATCTTCACCTATATGAACTTCTGCACCATCTAAAATTGTACAATTGATATTAATATAAACACGATCAGCTAAAAATATTTTATCGGCATAGTCACAATGAAAACCAGATTCAATAAATACATCTTGCCCACAACCAGCAAAAGTAGACTTTAGACGCTTTAAATTCCCTTTACTAGGACTTTTACTAAATAAACGACAAATTTCATGTACCTGCTTTCTTTTGTTAAGTCGCTCAGGCACTAAACTATCAAAACGTATTTTCATCTATATGCTCTCTAATCAAGGGATCGTAATTAAATCATGAATCTAATAAAGAACAAATATTTTATCTTACTTTATCTAAAGGAATCGAAAACATAAATCGCGTACCAATATTCCTCTCAGAATAAACAGTTACGATACCACCAAGGGCCTCGACTTCCGCTTTGACAGCCGAAAGCCCCATTCCCCGCCCTGATAATTGACTTAAAGATTGCGTTGTAGAGAGTTGGTCGCTAAAGATGAATTGCAGTAATTTATTTTTACAAGTAGATGAAACTTCGTCTTCTGAGATTAAATTTAAACTAATAGATTTCTCTATTATTTTTTCCAAGTTTATCCCTTGTCCATCATCAGAGATTTCAAGCTGAAGGTAATTATCATTACTTGATACGTTACATAAAACCTGTGCTAATTCTACTTTATTTGTCAGGGCCCTATCTTCCTTAGTTTCAATGCCATGACATATACAGTTTCTAAAAATATGCACTAATACACGATTAAAACTATTTATATTTTTTTCACTTACAAAAACAGAGTCACCTGAAACGACGAGAGGTTTTATTGGTTTATCAAACCTTTGAGCAAGCCCTTGTAAACTCGAACGGTGAGATAATATCAACTGTTTAAAGTCAACTTTACTAAGCTGCTGACAAACATATATTAATGGTAATACTTCACCAGCTAAATTCTGATTTGAAACCAGGCTCTCTGTCATAACTTCAATTTTATCAACCAAAGACTTTTCAACGGAAACATAGTTTTTCATAGAAAAAAATGAATCTCCTAAAATATCTAATAGCATATCTAAATCCATTTTCAATCTATTTTTAATTTCAGGTAAACATAATAATCTACAAATAGTGTAATGACTTGTTGCTTCATCGTTAGCAAGTAATAAACTAAATGTCTCTTCTATTTGATGTAACGTATCGCTGATATTGTTCAAAAAAAACTGAGAAAATAAGCTTTTAAATGTGTGTATTTCTCTATGGAGTTCAGCTACTAATATAAGATTAATTAGGTTTTCTTTTGTATCCGAATAATCACTTTTTTCTAGATTTAAAACTAACTTTTCGAAGGCACCTAAAGTTTCAAAAAAAAGTACACGATCATTAACTACTGCTAGTACGAGCTGTAATTTTTTCTGATCTTCTTGCGCCTCTTTTTGTAACTGAAACTGCTTTGTTTTATCTGTTAATATTAACATTACCTTATTGTTTTCTTGCATCTGAAAGTCTAGAGATATTTTTTTATCATGTATTTCAATATCCTTAGGTAGTAGTGAAACAATCAAATCCCGCTTGAATTCATCTTCCTCTACTAAAGCTCGCTGTAAAATTTTTTGATTATTCTGCTTTGCTAATAAATCATCACTAAATAACAAGTCACTAATACATTTTCCTGAAGGGTCAGTTAAAAATATTTTTTTACATTTCGCACTATACTCACTGCGAACAATTAAGGTTTGTCCAAAGTATAAAAAACCTTGCCCTGAGCTATCTAATAAAGCCTGAACTTTTCTTTTTGTTTTTGCCAATTGTGTATTAGATTTTGCGACTGATGCAGCAAATGTCGCTATTTTACGATTCCATGCGACAGTCAAAGAAAAAATAATAATTACAACAATGATTAGCTGCCATAGCAAGCTATAGTCCGTTTTGATTAACAAGTCTTCACGTCGATTCCATTTTTTGAATATTGAATTTTTCTCTAATGGTGTTATTTCGCTCACAACTAAATTAATAATATCTAACAATTGCGGATAATCTTTATGTACTGCAAAACTCAAAGAATCTTGAAATTCAACTTGCCCTGTAATTTTTAAATTATTAATCCCCAATTCATCCATCAAATAGGAGCAATGTACTAGAGGGCATAACAACAAATCTACTCCACCTTGATTTACGCTTAAAACTGCTTGAGACATGGTTTCAAATGACTTGATTTTTAAATTCGGATAATTAAATTGGGTATACAATAAATAGTTGGCGTCATTAACAATGCCGACAGTCTTGTCGTTTATATAAGATAAATCTTCGTATGATATCGATTGCTTATTTGAACTCACTAATACAACATACATAGTAAGAAAGGGTTCTGAAAAAATATAATCTTTTTTTAAACCTTTATTTATTTTATTTGCCACAATAAGTTCTGCTGGCTGTAATACATTTTGTTTATCTGGTATATAATTTTTCACCCAATTTATGGAAGATTTTTGTTCTATTAAAGATAAGAAATCAGCTACCATGCCTTGATATGTATCATTTTTAAATTCCCCTAATGGCAAACCTAATTTCGGTAATAAAACTTTTAACTTTTCATTTGCCCTTAACCACAATATTTGCTCTTTAGTGATTTTAGATTTTTCACCATTATTAAATTTACTTTTATTAAACCACTTTCTCCTTAACGCTATAAATTCTTCCTCTGGTATAGAAAATATCGCTTTATCGATGATATTTCTAAGTATTTTATTATTTAAACTTGTAGCCATCGCATGTGATGACTTTTTAATGATTTCAGCCTCTGAAATGGATGAAAATACTAAGTTTTTAATTAAATATTTTTCAATTAAATAATCAGCTACAGCTTCAGGCGCTATAAATGCGGCTATTTTCTTATCGGAAATAGCCATTAATCCATCCTTTATAGATGCAACGTAATAATATTTAATATCTGGATATTTTTCTTTTAATACTCTAATAAAAGGAGAGTTCTTTTTTACGCCTAAATTTTGATTACTTAATGATTCTATATCAGGGCTCTCTAAGCCACTTTTATGGGTAATTAATACATTACGACTTTCAAAATAAGGTAGCGTGAAATGGGCACGCTGTTTATTTTTGTCACTGCCCATAGTATCTAACAATACATCAAAACTATTTTCATCCAACTGTCTGAATTCATCATAAAATTTGTCATAAGAATATTCTAATTTTGTATTTAATATTTCACTTACTTTTTCAATAACATCAATGCTAAAGCCTTTATATTCACCATTTTCAATATAGTTAAATGGCGCAAAGTCTTCTTTAATATTAATTTTTAAAACTTTTTTATTGTCTAAATATGCTAATTCTTTATCTGATAAATTTAAGTTATTTATAAGTGGAGCAGATTCCAAAATCCAATTTTTTTTGAGTTTCATTAGCTCCGGTTCTGAGATAGATTTAACTGCTTTATTTATAATTGAGCTCAGAATCACATTACTTTTATTAGTTGCCAAACTTAAAGGTATATTTTGAATATTAAGCTCTTTTGGTAAAGGGCTAATTCTTAAACTTGTCATATAGCCCAAGCCAATGCGGCTACTGCTATCACTTTCAACAGCAAAGTGAACATCCGCCTCTCCTGATTCTAATAAATCAAAAGCTGCCTTCCCTGTCTCTACTTCAATAATAGTATGTTGTGAAAAAGTGTTTTTTATAGTGTCGTTTACGCCATAACCTTTAACAGTTACAATTTTTTTATCCTTTAACGATTTTAGGTCTTGCACAATATAAGATTCATTTTTACGTGTCACACTAATAAAATTAGCATTTACATAAGGTTTAGTGAAGTTCGAATACTTTAAGCGAGATTCAGTTTTCAAAACATTAAGCATGACATCTAACTCACCATTCTTTAACATTTCAAGATAATGAGACCAAGATTTATTTTTAATTGTTTTTAGCTGTAAACCTAACTTATCCGTAATAGCACGAATATATTCAATGCTCACCCCTACGGGTTTACCTTCTGATATATAATTAAATGGTGGAAAGTCGGCCTCACTTTGAACTCGAAGAATAGGATGCTGTTTTAAGTAATTGATTTCAGAAACTGATAATTGATTTATAAGAGATTCTTGATTTATATTTTTTTTGGCAACACCAAACCATTTAGCTTTGAGGTTCTTTTTTTTATACTCAGGAATAAAGTCAATCGCTTTATTTATTATGTTTATTAGGGTTTTATTTTTTACATTCGTAGCGATATAAGAGTCAGAATTATATGGGTTTATCAAAGTAGAATTTAAATTTGTTAGTTGATATTTTTCAATAATATAATTAGCTACTATATTTGTTGTTATATAAGCATCTACTTCATTATTAAATACTGCTATCAAACCCTCTGATTCCGATGAAACATTAACCTGAATAATCTGAGGATATTCACTTTCTAAAAATTGTGTAATTTTATATTCTAATACTGTTGCAACTTTTTTCCCTTTTAGTTTATTTAATGAATTAAAATGGTTACCTTTATTTGAATTTACAAATAGAGCTATCGTTTTATTTATAACCGCTTGAGAGAAATTAAAAAGTAACTTTCTTTCATCTGTCTTACTTATATTAATCATTAAATCAATTTGTTCATTTTTCAGCATATCTATATATTGAGACCATGACTTACTATATATATAACTAAACTTTAAACCTGTATTCTCTGAGATCATTCCCAAATAATCAATACTGTAACCCACAGGTTTATTATTTACTCTGTAGTTTATCGGTGCATAATCATTATTATTTTGAACAGTCAATAAAGGATGTTTTTTTAAATATGCTTGCTCTTTTGGCGTTAATATCTGCCAAAATTCAGGGTTAGCTGTAGATGGAATTTGTGCACTTAGAGAGTAAAAAGAAAACGTAATAAATAAAAAACTTAAGATAAAGAAAGTACATAATCGATTGATTGATATTTTCACACCTAACATCGATATATCCTTATAGAGACTTTGTAAATTTTAGTTATATTTAAAAACTTACAACCTGATTTCTGCCGTTATTCTTTGCTTGATACAAAGCTTTGTCGGCACGTTCAACCAAAGTATCATCTGTATCACCTTGCTTAAACATAGCTAAACCAAAACTTGCCGTTTTATTGCCAACGGTATCAAAATCATATTTATCTATTATTTGTCTTAGTTTTTCAGCCAGCTCAATGGCATCTGCTTTTTCAGTACTGGGGCTAATGATCATAAACTCTTCTCCTCCCCAACGGCCTAATGTATCGCAAGAACGAATGTTTTGTTTCAAGATTGTCGAAAATTCTATTAATACTTTATCACCCACTTGATGACCATATGTATCATTAACACTTTTGAATTTATCTATATCTAAAATCATAATAGAAAAATGACTTTCACCTCTATTTGATCGAGATATTTCATAATCAAATACCTCTTCTAATTTAACGCGGTTATATATTTGTGTTAATCGATCTGTAATTGCTGAAACTTCTAACATTTTTGTTTTTAAGGCTAGCTCAGCATGAGCCTCAGCTAAAGAGTTTTGTACTTCTTTTAACTCTGTGATATCAACTGCAATTGAATATTTTGCTATTCTGCCATCTGGCCAACCAATACATTTGTCTTGTAATTGATACCAACGATCATTCACTTCATTGAATTTTTCGTGTATTACGGTTTGATTATTGATTTCGTTATTATCATTTATTAACTGATTTATATTACAAAAATGACACGGACTTTCTTCATGATAAATCGCTTTATAGCACTTTTTACCAATCAAGTTTTTTGTAGCTGATTTAAATGCCTTATTTACAAAAATGACTTCATAAGTATTTATATCTGCAACATAAATTCCAAATGGAATGGCATCAAATAAACTATTAAATAACGACATTTCAGCGGTGTGTTTCATTTACTGTACCGTGTTAATACTTTATCTATCGTATCGGTCAATTTTTCTATTCTAATCGGTTTTAAAACATAACCTTTGGCTCCTGCATCTATGGCATCCATTACCATATTTTCTTGCCCATGGGATGTAACCATAATAATTAACGCATCAGGGTCTATGGCTAAAATTCTTTTTGTTGCTTCAATGCCATCCATATCAGGCATCGTGATATCCATAGTCACTAAATCTGGTAAAAAATCTTTATAGTGGGCAATTGCTTCTAATCCTGTTTTACTACGATGAATAACTTCATGCCCAATATCAACAAGTAATTTTTCTAATTTTTTTACTGTGATCATTGAGTCATCTACAACTAAAATTTTTAAACTCTGATTCATAATTCCTCCTGTAAATAATCTAATTTACAGTCAAATAATTCCCTGGGCCCGATGCAAAATATTTGTAACCTACCCATTTTAGTTTTTACATCCGCAGTAAAAAAATGAGCATCTTTATGTCTATATATATTTTTAGCTTCTGTTATCACGACAGGAGGAGATAAGGTGATTGTTTCCCCTTCTAGCTGAAATCGACTCAAACTATTACCCAAAATAATATTTATAATATCTGCAACGGTTTCTTCTAAATAAAGGTATAACTCATCTTTAGGAATTTCTAACTCTTCGGTATATTTTGCAGTGCTATATTCGGCAAGTTCACGATCAAAACTCATAGCAAACATCACTCTCACAGGTCCTTCAACCGCAAGTATCGATGTTAAAAAGTCAAGTGTTAACCTCTGCACGTCACTGAAATGAAATTCTATATGACTATGTGGGATTGCGAGTTCTGTTTCAAAAAAAGAATGCGTTCTTTCACACACATATTCAACTAAACGGCGTGCATCAACAGCTTTTAATGTCATTATTCCCCCCTGTAAAAACGTTATAGTCAAACCAAATCAAAATGCTAAATTCACCTTCTGAGGCTGAACTATAAATTTATTTTATTACATACATTTAGAATCATAGTTTAGATTTTAAAATATGCTCATTTTTAGGTGAGTCATTATCTATTATTCAATGCCTAGAAAACAAAAAGCGAAGTTAAACTTCGCTTTTTTAATTGGATGTCGTTCTAGCAAATAAAATTTAACTGTTACATAACTCTTTTAATGCTTTGTTTGGTTTGAAAACTGGCACATAAGAACCAGGAATAGTCATCGAAGCGCCAGTTTGAGGGTTACGACCTTGACGCTCTGGACGATAATTAATTGAGAAATTACCAAAACCTGTCAGTTGTACTATTTCACTCTCGTAAAGCTGTTTTGTGATAGTGGCAACCAAGGCATCATAAAACTGCTTTGCTTGTACTTTAGTGATATCTGCATCTTTAGCAATTTGTGCTACTAGTTGTGTTTTGTTCATTGATTTTATTTAAACTAAAAATTTTGCAGGATAATAGCAGGTTTACTTAAATTGAAATGTTGTTTTTTTGTAGTATTTTAAAAATATATTTATCTTAATCTAATTAAAAGATTGAAGTGCTTACAAAACATACACAAAGCACTTCAGAATGAACTGTTAGTTATTTAATCAAGGTTAAAGAATCAAAGACATCTGCAGTAATATATCCTAAGTTTTTATCACCATTTTTAGGTTTTATTTTTGTAGAACCCATAAAATGTTCACGTTGTTTACTGCCATCATTATCACAATAAGCCAGCATAAAACCTATCTCCTTACCCAACTCAAGGTTAACCGGTTTTATGGCTGTGTGTTCACTGTATGAATCGCTATAAAGATTTATGGCAAGCTCCCAAACCACTTTATGGGGTGCAGCTTTGTCTCTTTGCCATATACTTTGAATATGATC
>Ga0209292_1005523_pt1 | contig 12869 bp, 9 predicted proteins | sample GOMGulsemesocosm_2_FD_184634 | JGI IMG/M metagenome (GOLD analysis project Ga0209292, IMG submission 184634) | Methane-oxidizing microbial communities from mesocosms in the Gulf of Mexico - GOM9C Gulf of Mexico (SPAdes) (version 2) | ecosystem: Environmental > Aquatic > Marine > Cold seeps...
CATCTTCAGGTGTTACTGATTTACGGCTAAGTAGGTCTTTGGCAAGTTGTAGTACTAAACTGTCTGACATGAGTAATTCCTTTTTACAGCATATTGTTAGCACTGACTTACGCTTGAGGTCAGTGCTGTAGTTACTTTTGATTAATAGTGTTCTGGCTTATGTCGATTTTTATTTCGCACTTTCACTTCGACTTTTTATTTTGAAAATAGCGCCGCATAAGTATCGGCTTTAAAGCCTAAGGTAAGTTGACCGTCTACTTCAAGAATTGGACGTTTGATCATGGCTGGCTGTTCAATTAACAGTTCGATAGCAGTTGCTTCTGTTAGCCCTGCTTTTTGTTCATCGGTTAATTTACGGTAAGTAGTGCCACGTTTATTCAGCACTTGCTCCCAACCCAGTGCTTCACACCAAGCGATCAGTTGTGCTTTATCTAAACCGTTAACGCGGTGATCGTGAAATGTGAACTCCAGTTCGTTTGCTTCTAACCATTTTTTGGCTTTTTTAATGGTGTCGCAGTTTTTAATTCCGTACATCACAGTCGTCATTTCAATTCCTATTTTCTTTGGCTTTTTCGTAAACGTTATACTGCCCAGTATATACCTAAGTTACTTCAAGGTGCTATATCAGAAACAATATTTTATAGCCGTTTTTCTTCGGGCAGTTAGCAGGTGAAGCGAGCTTTGAAAAGGCTAAGATAATACTAGGAAGGAAAAATAGAACGAGGAAAATAAAGATAGTACAGGGTAAATTTAAACTGCCGCGCATGGCACGATAACAGTGTTATGAGTTGGTTTTGCATTACGTGCTTATGATTAAAGCAAGGATAAGCACGCTGCAAAGTAGATACGATGAAGTACCATTATATTGACCAGTACTTGTTATTGACCAGGCTGGTTAAAACGAATTCGAAATACTTCTGCTTCAATAGCTGAAGCTTGCAATAGTTTATCTGTGTTTTCATTCCATAACGCCAGCGTCAATGATTTCCCTAAATAGTGTTGTTCTGGGCTTTCGCTTTCTAACGGCAGGGTAAGCAGCGCGGCTAAGTCGATGAGATCATTTTTTGATACCACGATTGCGTAATCAGCATCAGTCGTTATTTCAACTACTTTATCCTGCGATTTAAAAAAGTGACCATCTGATAACAAATCAAGTGAGTCATCACGTAAAGGTTTCACTTTGGTAAATCTTGGATCCTTGTAGAAACCCTGATAGCTCTCTAATGATGTCCATTGGGTGAACGCTCCCATCTCTGGTGCGGTACCTTGACTATTCGATGCTATAACCGCAAAAGTCCCCACTTGCTGGTTGGCATAGTCTGCAATTAACGGCGTTATTGCGGGAAAGTATTCTCCATATAATTGCATTTCTTTGCCTTGCGCTATCTTGCCAAAGGCAAATTCTAATTTAAGTTTTGATTTAAATGTTAATGCTAAAGTCATGCGATTTCTTCCTGTTGATGTAGTTAAGTGACTAGATTATGAACTACATATAATCGGAAATCAACATTTCCGGAAATCTTTGTTTCCGAATTGTTGTTTTAGCTTTATATAATTTCTGTTAGAATTGCCGTTATGAAAGAAAATATACCTAAGAGCCCGACTAAAGTTAGAGGGCGAAAACGAGATGAGAGTCGAACTGAGTCAATTTTACAAGCTGCTATCGGTTTGTTACTTGAGGTCGGCTTTGACAAATTCAAAGTTCAAGATGTAGCTATTCGTGCTGGTTCTGGTACTGGAGCTATTTATCGACGCTGGCCCAAAAAAGAAACCTTAATTGCTGAAGCAATTAAAATCATGCCTAATACAGGCGTTGAGTTGACTGATGATCCCATCGCCGATTTAAGAGTGTTGGTGAAGTCCAAGTGTAGCAACACTTTTGAAAAGCCAGATCTTGTACCTGGTTTGATTTCTGCTATGCGTGCAGATAAGGGCATTGAAGAGGCGGTAAAAGAAGGCTTTAGTGTGGATCACTTTAGATCTGCCATTGCACGAGTTATAGGAGACGACCACCCTCAGCTTGATTTGCTCACAGATCTGACTCCTGCAATTACCTTATTCCGAGCTTCATTTACGCCTGAGAGCATTGAAGCTGAAAAAATGACGGATGAAATTATGGCGATGATATTATCCTTTGCAGACCTGTCTACGTCATAGTTTAACCCCAAATAGTTATGTTCGCTAATGTGCTGATAGCGGACATAACTTTGAATTATTCCCGTCTGTATACTTAGTCCCCTTTATAGTAATCGTAGAACTCATAATTCCGCACATCACAGTCGTCATTGCAATTCCTATTTTCTTTGGCTTGTAGATCGTTTATGTCTGTGATTTGCGAGCTAGCTCCTTTCCAAGAGCCGCGGTATTTCTTACCCTGTCTGTATTGTTATTTATACAAGGATGTAGATTAGTTATGTCACAACAGTCTGTTATTCAGGTCGCTTTAATTGAAGATGATGAGATTGTTCGTTTGGCTATTAGTCAACGACTCCAGCTAGCTGGCTATGATGTTATTGAATGTGCAGATGGTGAGTCGGCATTAAACTCTATTCCAGCAGGCTTCCCAGGCATTGTTATTTCTGATGTGCGTTTACCGGATATTTCAGGGTTAGCGCTGTTACCACTGTTACTGGCTAACAACCCCGAAATGCCGATCATTCTTATTACTGGCCATGGAGACATTAATATGGCCGTTAATGCGTTGCGTGATGGCGCATTTGATTTCTTAGAAAAGCCATTTGATCCCGATAAATTAATTGAAACTGTCGGCTGTGCAATCGAAAAGCGCCAGTTGCAACTCGGTGCGAATAAGCGTGAGGAATATTTACAGCAGGCACAAGGTTTAGACCAGATCCTGATTGGCTCTAGCCCTGCTATGGTTGAGTTACGTCAACAGCTGGTTAAAATCGCCAATATCGATACCAACGTCATTATCTATGGTGATACCGGTTGTGGTAAAGAGTTGGTCGCAGATTGCTTACATAAAGTCAGTGCGCGTTCGCAAGGCAACTTCGTGGCGTTAAATTGTGCCGCTATCCCTGAAGCATTGTTTGAAAGTGAGCTATTTGGTCATGAAGCTGGGGCCTTTACTGGGGCAATCAAAAAGCGTATTGGTAAGCTAGAATATGCAGATAAAGGCACGCTGTTTTTAGATGAAATAGAAAGTATGCCAATTAACATGCAGATCAAGATGTTACGTATTTTACAAGAAAAGCTAATTGAGCGTGTGGGTGGTAATAAATCGATTGCGATTGATGTACGGGTGATTGCCGCCGCAAAAGAAAGCTTGAAAGACAATCAAGCATTTCGCCAAGATCTATTTTATCGTTTGAACGTTGCCCAGTTATATTTACCGCCATTGCGTGAACGTGGTGAAGATATCTTATTATTGTTTGAGCACTACGTTAATTTGGCCAACATCCATGCCAAGCCGTTATCTGGTCTGGATGAAAAAACGTTATTGGCGTATGGCTGGCCAGGTAATGTGCGAGAGTTGATTAACGTGGCAACTCGTTTCGCGTTAGATGCCTCGTTAACCGTCGCTGATATTTTAGTGACCAAGCCGATTGCAAGTATTGATACTGGCTCTAGTGAATTGTCACTGGCGATGCAAACTCAAAATTTTGAAAGAAAAGTGATTGATGAAGCATTGCGAACACATAAAGGCAGTATTATCGAGGTCATGGATATACTGGATTTACCACGCCGGACTTTAAATCAGAAAATGCAAAAGTATGACCTGCAGCGTGCGGACTATATTTAATTATTCGTGCTCGTTTAGCTAGTCGCAGATTTCATCAAAGTGGCAATATCTTGCTTATTGCCATTTATTTATCCTATCGATCTCATTTCACGCTACTCGTTCCGGCTTTTAAATTACCTCTTTAGTATGTGTTTGTTACCTGTTTATATTATATTTCAAACTCGTATTATAAATGAGTTATGTTTTTATATTGTTAATGTGATGTTTATCTCCTTACTGCGGCGATGCGCTAATTCTTGCTTATCAAAAATCACTGTATAGGCATGATTTTGCTTATTTATCGTCAAGATAAATGTTTTAATCATAATTAACAGTAGCTTAACTTTGTGGCACTCTTGTTGCAATATGTCATGTATAACGGACGTGATGACATTGTCTTGTGCTGACAAGCGATATGCAATTAATGTTAACAACACTGTTCGTGACAACAACACTATTTATGATAACAATACAATAACAAGGAAAGACCATGTTTAAAGGAATGTTAAAAAAATCATTATTAGTAACGAGTGTACTGCTTGGCTTGACAACGACCTCTGCAATAGCCGAAGAGAAGCGCAGTTATATTCTCGCAACAGCATCAACGGGTGGCACTTATTATCCAGTGGGTGTTGCACTGGCGACGCTGAGCAAGATTAAACTTGAGCCTAAATATAACTTTTCATTAGCGGCGATTAGCTCTGCTGGCTCGGGTGAAAATATCAAATTGCTAAGTGACAATGAAGCGCAGTTTGCCATTCTACAAGGTTTATATGGTGCATGGGCTTGGCAAGGTGAAGGACAATTCAAACAAACCGGAGCACAGAAAGACCTACGTTCAGTCAGCATGCTGTGGCAAAACGTGGAACATTTTGTGGTGCGTAGCTCGTTAGTTGAAACGGGAACGATGAGTGATTTGAATAATTTGAAAGGTAAAAAATTCTCAATCGGTAAGAAAAACTCGGGTACCGAGCACTCGGGCCGTCAGATAATGAGTGGCGTTAAGGTCGATCCAAATAGCTTCAACCTTGCCTATTTAGGCTATAGCTCAAGCACGGATGCGATGCAAAATGGTGCGATTGATGGCATGAATATTCCAGCGGGTATGCCAGTTGGGGCGATCACGCGTGCGTTTGCTGCGATGGGTGATGATATCTCATTATTGCAATTTACCGATGAACAAATTAAGCAAGCCAACAGCGAATATCCACTGTGGACTAAATTTACTATTCCAGCAAATACTTACCCAAGTCAAAGCAAAGACGTGACGACGATTGCTCAGCCTAACTTCTTAGCGGTGCGTGATGATGTATCTGAAGAAGATGTTTATCTATTAACCAAAAACATCTATGAAAACCTACCTTTCTTAAACAGTATCCACAAAGCAACTAAAGCGATGGCTGTAGAGAAATCGATTAAAGGCCTGCCGGTACCACTGCATCCTGGTGCTGCGCGTTATTACCAAGAAATCGGCTTAACAATTCCTGCTGAATTGCTACCAACAGCACTGTAACAAACAACGTTAAATATTGATAAGGACTGCTGCTGCCGCGATGGCAGCAGTCAACAAGGAATTTGTTATGGACAAGCAGGTCGAAGAAAAGTTAGAACAATTTGAGTCAGTTACCCGTACTGATTTTCCCTGGGTAACCGCTTTTATATCAGCGTGTGGTGTGGTGTTGTCGATATTACACATCTGGTTTAATACGTTTGCAACGATCCCTGAATTATGGGCATCTGCGACTCACTTTGCTGGGTTTTCCGTTATTTGTGCACTTTGGTATCCAGCACATAAAAGTCTAAAAAGCAGTAAACTGGCACTTGGTGTTGATATCATTATTGCGCTTGCGGCACTTGCTTGTTTAGCATATATCCCCTTTGCTGAAGATGCTTTGTATGAGCGTGGCGTGCGCTTTATTACCAGCGATTGGGTATTTTCAATCATGGCTATTATCATTGTGTTGGAATTGATCCGCCGTACAATTGGTTGGTTTATTCCGTTATTAATTATGGTTTCATTAACTTATGTAGTGTGGTGGGGTCAGTTAGTACCCGGTATGTTCCATTTTCCCGGGCTAAGTGTAGAAACCTTATTGTATCGCAGCTTTTATAGTTCAGAGGGTATGTTTGGGGCTATCTCACGTATCAGCTGGAGCTTTGTGTTTATGTTCATTTTGTTCGGGGCATTTTTAGTGCGTTCGGGTGTGGGTGATTACATCATTAACCTTTCTCGTGCAGCTGCGAATAAGGTGATTGGTGGTCCTGGTTTTATTGCCGTGTTGGCATCAGGATTGATGGGTTCTGTGTCAGGTTCAAGTGTGGCGAATACGGTATCAACCGGTGTTATTACCATTCCTCTTATGCGTAAAGCTGGTTTCCCTGCACGTTTTGCAGCTGGTGTAGAAGCGGCTGCATCAACGGGGGGGCAGATCATGCCACCGGTAATGGGCGCGGGTGCATTTATAATGGCCTCTTATACACAAGTACCTTATGTCAATATTATTGCGGTATCGGTTGTGCCTGCGTTAATCTATTTTCTCTCTGTTGCATTTTTTGTTCGCATCGAAGCCAAGCGCAGCAACATCCAACAAGTTGTAGCCTCTGAAGAGTCATTCTCAAAAGTGTTTTTGTCGGGTTGGTATAATTTGATCCCATTGGGCGTATTAGTATTTTTATTAGTCTCTGGCTTTACGCCAACGTATTCTGCTGGTTTATCTATTATTTCAGTTGTCATTGCGTCTTGGTTATCACCCAATAAGATGGGCATTAAAGCCGTATTCGAAGCCCTAGAGCAAGGTGCGCGTAATATGGCGACGACCGCGGTATTACTGGTCGGTATAGGGCTGGTCATTAATGTGATTAGTACCACTGGTGTTGGTAATACCTTTTCGTTAATGATTAATGAATGGGCGGATGGCAGTTTAATGCTGATGTTAACCTTGATTGCACTGGCGTCATTAATCCTCGGCATGGGACTACCTGTGACGGCGGCTTATATTGTATTAGGGACGTTATCGGCACCCGCACTCTATACGTTATTAGCAGAAAGCCAATTAATTCAAATGTTAATGGATGGTCAGTTACCTGCACAAGCGCAAGGCATATTCATGCTTGCTGCACCAGACCAGATGGCAGCATTAACGCAGCCGATGTCGCAGGTTCAGGCTGAAACCTTATTAAATTTAGTACCCGTTGATTTCATGGGCACCTTGTTAGAGCAAGGGTTAGGGCTAGAAAAAGTAGCGTTAATATTACTCTCGGCGCACTTAATTATTTTTTGGTTATCGCAAGACAGTAACGTTACGCCACCTGTATGTTTAACCGCATTTGCCGCGGCGACAATTGCAGGCACTCCGCCAATGCGAACCGGTTTAACAGCATGGAAGATAGCGAAAGGACTTTACCTTGTGCCGATATTAATGGCTTATACCTCACTAGTAAGTTGGGATGTGATGACGGTTATCACTGTAGGCTTTTTTGCCATCATAGGGACGTATGCATTTATTGCGGGTATTGAGGGTTATTTAGAAAGTGAACTGAATATCTTTTTGCGTGGATTTTCGTTATTACTTGGTTTAGCAATGACATGGCCTGATTTACCATTAGTAGTGAGAGTTGTTGCTATGCTGAGTTTTGTTGGTCTGTTTATTTACAGTAATCGCCGTTATAAACCTGTTGTGACGACTCCTGCAGCCGCTGCTGTTATTGTTTCTTAAGGTCAAGATAAGGTAAGGACAATTAAAATGACTTTTACTACACTGAATTTTGATAAAAACGGCCCCAAAACTAATAGCCCGGATAATAGCGTTTATGATTACATTATTATTGGTGGCGGCATTGTTGGCGTATCAACTGCTTGGCAGTTGCAGCAGCGAGAGCCTGAAAAACGGATATTATTAATCGAAAAGGAAGGCAAGCTATCACAACATCAAACCGGACATAATAGTGGTGTGATCCATGCCGGGGTTTATTATGAACCGGGTAGCATGAAAGCTAATTTTTGTAAGGCGGGCGTTACAGCGACCAAAGCTTTCTGCGACAAGCATGCTATTCCGGTAGAAAACTGCGGCAAACTATTGGTTGCTACTAATGTATTAGAGTTACAGCGTATGGAAGCGCTTTATAAACGCTGTTGTGATAATGGCATTGACGTTGAATTATTAGATGCCGCTGGACTCGCTGAAAAAGAGCCTAACATTACCGGATTAGGGGCAATTTTGGTGCCTTCAACCAGTATCGTTAATTACCGCTTGGTCACCGAGAAAATGGCGGAAGAATTCTGTGCGCTTGGTGGTCATATTGCGCTGGAGACGGAGGTGACTCACTTAATCGAAACCAGTAAGCAGATTAGCGTCCAGTGCCAACAAAAAACGCCATTGGGGCATTCATTTAAGGGCCTTAATTATGTCGCCAAATTCTTAATTACCTGTTCTGGTTTAATGGCGGATAGGGTAACTAAGATACTGAATATCGATACTGAATTTCAGATCATTCCTTATCGTGGTGAGTATTATCGTTTACAGTCTCAGCACAGCAATATTGTTAATCACCTTATTTATCCCATTCCTGATCCTGAATTGCCATTTTTGGGGGTACATTTAACCCGCATGATTGATGGCTCGGTGACGGTGGGGCCGAATGCGGTACAAGGCTGGAAGCGAGAAGGTTATGGCAAGATCAATCTTGACCTACGTGATATCAGTGACATGCTTAAGTTTCCAGGCTTTTGGCGGGTGAGTGCTAAGAATTTAAAAACGGGTCTGGTTGAAACTAAGAATTCCTGGTGGAAGCCGGGTTACTTAAAACTCGTTAATAAGTATTGTCCGATACTGAAGGTCTCTGATTTAGAAGACTATCCTGCGGGTATTCGTGCACAAGCGGTATTGAAAGATGGCAGCCTGGTGCATGACTTTTTATTCGCAGAGAGTCCACGCAGCTTACACGTTTGCAATGCGCCATCACCAGCAGCAACCTCAGCGATCCCAATTGGTGATTATATTTGTAATAAAGTGGCGGATAAACTGATTGCGGAAAATGTTGCTTAAGGTGTATTCGAGTTACGCGTATGCATTATAAGAGTGTCAGCGAGATGGGTTATGGCAACGCATCTCGTTGTACAGTTTTACTTGACCACTATAACTCTGTCTTAATTTACGTGAGCATATAAAATCATTTAACCAAACTTCTTCTCATGTGCTCGTAATGTTCTTTCCACTTTCTGTAACGCAGCCAATATTTTTTCGACTATTGATGGCGATAGGTTTTTGCTGCCTAACAAGCTTGATGAGTGTGCTGCACAAAGGTTTTCAGCGTCAGCCCATTGCTGTGTTAATTGCATAGCCCAATTGCGAAAATCAGTTGCCGCTCCTGCTCGTTTTTCTAATGTTTGCGCTAATGTCATATGAAATGAAATTTCTGGTCTTTTGAGCACGCCAATGATGCTCGGGAATTTCAAGTACATTAAAGTATCGTCGGAATGGATCGTTTTAGACGCCTTATGGTAGGCAAGCACGGATGAGAAATGTAAGTTTTCATTTGCTGAAATAAAGTCTACACCTGCTGGTACTGAGAATTCAAAATCATCGGAAAATAAAGCTGCAAAGTCGCTTGATTCGGTGCGCTGTGCTTGCCAAGGTAAGTCTGGGAATTTATCTAAGTGCCGCTGGGTGCCATAGAGTTTGGCATTGGGATATGACTCATGTACCTTTTGCACATGTATGGTATGAAAAGGGTGTAAATTAATGATAGCCTCGAGATCGGCACCGTTATTGGTTAATGCATCAACTTGGTTTTTTAACTTACCTTGCAAAGTATAAGCATCTAACAGCACAAATTTACCGTTTTTGCAGCGTACTATAGAGGCGTGAGTACCAATATTGATGATGCCTCCTATTTTGAAGTCACCGCGTATGTTCCAAAAGTTATCCGCAATATTTAGTATGTGTTCACTCATCAGCTTGGTAACCTCAATATCAGCTTAACGTCCACAATAAGGGCGTTATTTATAATGGCGTATTATGTCACTGCCAATTAGGTGTATATATCTAATAGAGCGCATTAATGCTAATTAATTACTTTTAATGGTCACTCGCTTTCAGTGTTAGCGTAAATGTCATACCTGCTTGTTCAGTATTATTCTTCGCGGCGATCTCACCTTGCATATCGCGCATGATATTTGCGGTTATCGACAGTCCTAAGCCAAGACCTTCACCGATTTTCTTACTGGTATAAAAGGGTTCAAAGAGGTGCTCAAGTGCGTCCTTCTCGACACCTGTGCCATTATCTGTAAACGTGATGATAATCATACCTTGCTGTTGAGAAGCGCTAATCAATAATCTTGACTGTGTCGTGTGCTGCATTGCCGCTGCGGCATTACTGACTAAATTTGAGAATACCTGATGTAGTCGGTGTGGCTCTGCGAGCACTTGCGGGAGAGAGTCTGACACATCAACGGCGATATCAATCTTGGTTAGTTGAGGCTGTTGCAATGTGAATACTTCGGCCAATGTCTCGGTTATTGAGGTCGCTATTAAGCGTTCGGGGCGGTTGAAGGCAAATACTTTAAGCTGCGCTGTCATGGATAGCATGCGCTTAACTAACTTATCGATTAACGCCATATTCGAACGTAATACCTTAGTATTGCCTTGTTCTAAAAACAGTATGTTGCTAGATAACAAGGTTCTGATACCGGTTAACGGCTGGTTTAATTCATGGTTAATGGCACTCGACATGCGTCCAAGGGCGGCCATTTTGCTGCTCAATAATAATTCTTCTTGCGCGGTATAAAGTTCGACTGCGATCTCTTGCACTCTAGATTCAAGTTGAGTATTGGCTTGTGACAGAGCGTGTTCCGCGCGTTTACGTTTACTGATATCAACAAAGGTCATCAGCGAGCCCCGCTGTTGTGACCAAGCAAGTGGGGTTATTGACAATAATGCTGGGAAGTCGTTGCCCTGATGATTATTGGCAAATACTTCTATCCCTGTGATTGTTGGGATCACCGTTAGATCATTTAATTGGCTAATGATATGTTGATTATTAGCATGCTGGGTGAGCAACTTGCTAGCATGTAAGCTATTGGAATCATCGTTTTTTAAGCCGAAGTAACGCATCGCTGTTGGATTGATATAACTGATACTACGATCGTTATTGAGTAGCACCAAGCCGACATTGGTACCCGTGATCATCTGTTTTAACGCCGCATTAGAATAAAGTTTCTGCCTACGTTCATGGCGATATAGTAGGATTGATAGTAACAGTGACATGAGAATAGCTGCGATGAAGCCTGCTATATCAACGGTTTTATATAGATTGCTTAATGGTGTTAGGTAATAAATATGCCATTTTAAATCGTCAAGTTGAACCTGTTGCACTTGATAGTCGCTATTATGAATTTTCCAGTTAGCGATGCTCGCTTCGTTGCTTAGTTTACGGGTCGCAATACCGGCAGTTCCTAACGTATTAATTTCTGTCGCCGAAATTTGTGGGTGACTCGATAAAAAGAACTGATTTTTGGCATTGCTGATGAGAATAAATTCATTGGCTGTAAGCCAGGGCTCACTCAACGCGGTCAAATCAACTTCAACAGCGGCAACCCCAATCAGTTCACCGTTGAGATTGATCGGTAAGCTTAAATAATAATTAGCAGTACCATTCGCAATGTAGCTCGAGGTGAGTACGCCTCTGTCATTGTCCAGTTCACCATTTTTATTACGTAAGTTAGCGGTAATATTGTCGGCTTTTTTCACGTCCCAGTTTGCGTTATGGCGGCTTGATACTAATAACGAACCATCTGGTTTAAGTAAATACCACCCTTTAGTGTTTGCTGCTTTATCAAACTGCGTTAATGCTTGTGTAATTTTTGTTGTCGATATTTTAGGGTCGGTGAGGACAGCGGTAATATTTTCTTGTTCTGCGATAAGGTAAGGAAGATATTTGTAGCTAGCGAGTACGCGTCTAATATCAACTACGTAGGTGAGTAATTGGTTTTCTGCTTGCTCACGAGCTGAGTCTAATAGCCAATCCCGGCATATTTCACGTACCGTAAATGTTGTTGCTATCACGCAGCCAAAAATGACACTGGTTATAATTTTAAACTTATTTGACACTCGATATCACCGCAACAGAAAACACAGTTAAGTTAACAATTTTTCGCTCATAAAACTGGCTTTGTAATCACGTTTAACCGCATTAATACCTATAGAACTCATATTTATACACACCTATTTCATATTAATATGCTGCAAGTTAGTGGGTGTTTGTAAAATTGAGTATATAGTGGGTCATCTTGTTCAGGCTATTAGTGTTTTAGGCTAATAGCAGATGCTGTTGGAGTAACGACGAAGTGAAAATGATTTCCGGTCTTAAAGACATTATTAACGAGTTTGATACCTTTATTTTGGATCAATGGGGCGTACTGCATAATGGCGGTGATGCGTTTCCAAAAGCGATTGCGACATTAGAGTTTTTAAAACAGCATGACAAAAAAGTGGTGATCTTGTCGAACAGTGGTAATACCCACAATTTCTCATATCAGCGTTTAACCGATTCGGGTATCAGCCGTGATCTGTATATCGATGTACTGACATCAGGCGATCACATGCGTCATAATTTTAACCAAGGTAAGTTTGCCGATCTGGGCTCTAATGCCTTGGTATTTGGTTGGGACGATGGTGTGCTGAGTACTGTACTTGAAGACTGCGGTTTAACCAGTGTTGGAATTGACGATGCATCACTTATCCTGTGTTACGGCGTTGGTCGTGGCAGTGTCGAGGATTATCACACTGAGCTGAAGATAGCTTATGAGCGCGGTTTAGAAATGGTAGTCAGTAACCCAGATCTTGTTGCCATGAGCCCTGATGGCGGGTTAAAACTGTGTCCGGGTTCTATCGCTAATGCGTATGCGGAAATGGGTGGCAAGGTGCACTGGCATGGAAAACCACAAACTGAAGTGTATAGCATGTGCCATACTTTACTAGGCGGTTGGGATAACGCGATTGCGGTAGGTGATAGTTTAGAGCATGACATCCGCGGCGCGAATACAGCAGGTATCGCTAGTTTGTTTTTAACCACGGGTATTCATGCTGACGAACTTAACGAAAAAATGGCCAATAAAGACGATGTGATT
>Ga0209292_1005524_pt1 | contig 12868 bp, 11 predicted proteins | sample GOMGulsemesocosm_2_FD_184634 | JGI IMG/M metagenome (GOLD analysis project Ga0209292, IMG submission 184634) | Methane-oxidizing microbial communities from mesocosms in the Gulf of Mexico - GOM9C Gulf of Mexico (SPAdes) (version 2) | ecosystem: Environmental > Aquatic > Marine > Cold seeps...
TACCCCTAAAATAATTTTTTTCATGGTATTTTTTAAAATTTCTTGCTCTGTAAATTTAATAATTGATTTTGATTAAACGGTATATAAACAGCACAAAATGAACTGTTTTCGTCAAACCCAATACAAAACACGACAATTTTTATGCCGAAAGGCATATTATTTGAGTAATAACCAAGAAGAAATTGAATTTGAACTCAATTTTGATTTAAATTGAGTTGCCTTAACTTTTGAATCAAATGATTGAACCGAAACTCTATATAACCCTTTGTTTTTATCAACAATTGTAGAAGAATAACCTTGTGAAATTAAATCTTTAACTAATAAATCTGCATTATTTTTATCGCCAAAACAACCTGCAATTAAATGAAAGTGATTCTCCGTTAATTTAGAATTTATTTCCACCTCAGGCGTACTATTAACAACTTCAGTTTTATCTAACTTCACTCTGTTTAAATTAACAGGAATATACAATTCATCAGAAAATTGATAGTTATAAAATTCTACAGTTGAGGCTAAAAGATTTACTTTATCTAAGCCGCTTGATTCAATAGTTTCAAAATCAATTTCGTTCTTTTCAAATCGGGTGTTATATATCTTATTCGCCTTTTTTTGTAACGGATTAAAATCTGCCATTTGAATATTTCCAGAATCAAGATAGTGCGTTTCCATTGGAATCCAATATGAATAAAACAAAACTGGTAATATACAAGCAGCAGCAAGATATTTCCATCTATTATTTTTTCTAGTCCTATTTGGTAAAGCAACAACAATAGCATCTTTCTTATTTACTTCTTTAATTTCAGAATGTGCTACTGCAGCAATTTCAATAGGTGATTCAACTTGCTCTAAAACTTCACTTTTTGTAAACTCTTCTGTAAGTGATACAAAATTCACAGCAGACAATCCATAAGCGCCTAGGTATAAATTAAATTCCCTGTTTTGCTCGAATTGAATCTTATTATCACTCTCATATAAAAAACCTACTTCACCAATTGAAACACGTTCTCCATTATTCAATTGAGTTTTCCAATTAGTACTCACTTCATCAATTAACACTAATGATTCAGAATAAGTTTCACTAATTTGAGTAGACACATAATTTGCCAATAACCCATCATTATTTACCAAATTGGAATTAAACAAAACACGCTTTGATGGTGGATAAATTTTATGCCTTAATTCATCTATAATTGCAGGATTATAATTAGCGATAAAACCGCCAAAATTTGGAACAATTACACAATTGTTTTTCACTAATAATTCTGCTATGTACTTTGATAAATTCATTTAAATAGTATATATTCTTAATTACAAATTTAGTTAGATTTAATTTATACGCCAAATAATAAATAGTGTTACTTTATTACTCGATTAATTCTCAATTAAAAATGTTTTTAATAATTTTAGTTGTCGCTCCTTTTTGTGACTCCATAAAAGCCAACACTTTAGCAGAATTACCACTTTCCATCAGTTCATTAAAAATTAATTCAAATTCTTGATTATTAGAAATAGAATTCCCTATTCCTGCATTTAAAAACTGAGGTGCTTCTGGAAACTTTGAATAGTTATTTCCAAAAATAACAGGCACTCCAAAACAAGCTGGTTCTAAAATATTATGTAACCCTTTTCCAAATGCACCACCAACATAAGCTACATCAGCATATTGATATAAATGCATTAAGATACCTATGTTATCAATAATTAGCACATCAAAGTCTTCACTATTTGTTGATGATTTCAAATCAGAAAATTTAATTATCTTTTGAGTTAAAGAAGCTTCTATAGAGCTGATACGAGACTCATGAATTTCATGGGGTGCAATAATAACTTTAGTATCTTTTAATTTATTTAATGTAGAACACACCACAGCTTCATCTTCTTTCCAACTTGAACCAACTACTAGACATTTTTTGTTACCAATAAACTTCTCAATCGTAGGAAAACTTTTAACCTTCTCTGCATTCTGCATAACTCTATCAAATCGAGTATCTCCAGTAACAAGGGAATCCACACAAATAGAATCTAACAAAGCTTTAGAATTTTCGTTTTGTAAATAAATCGCTGTAAAAGATCTTAATATGTCACGCATAAACCTGCCATACCATTTGAAAAATATTTGATTTTTTCTAAACACTCCAGACACTAAATAAGTCGGTATTTTTCTTTTTTCAGCCTCTAAAAGGTAATTCGCCCAAAATTCATATTTTATGAAAAATATTTTAGATGGTTTAATTTTATCTAATAGATAAGTAGCGTTAGATTTTGAATCTTTGGGGAGATATAAAATTAAATCTGCGAATTCATATTTTTTTCTAATTTCATAGCCTGAAGGTGAAAAAAATGTAATCACTATTTGACAATTTTTATTCTTTAACTTTAATCCCTCAATAAGCGGTCTGGCTTGCTCAAACTCACCTAAACTAGCACAATGAAACCAATATGTCTTTTCATTAGGAATAAATGAATTAAGTTTATTAATTGCCTCTTTTCTACCCTTGATAAACAATTTCGCCTTTGGGTTCCATAGTGAGATAATTCGCACTACAAAAAAATATAAATTGGCTCCTATTTGATAAATCAACCTCATTAATCAATATAAAAATCTTGAACTTGCCTTTTGTAAATTGGAATCATCCAACCTACTTTCACACTATTAATCATATCAATTTGTAATTCATTTTCAGGTCCTTTTGTGTGAAAATTATAATTCCTTACGTTTCTTGTAAACCCCTGAATAAATTCCATTCCTACGTAAAAATTTAAAAATCGTTTATCGTGTTGAAATAAATAACCGACAAACTGTTTCGTATTAATACCCATTGTTAAATGATCATACCCCTTTAAATACTCTCCTTCCAAATTAACAACCTGATCTTCTTGTGTTTCAACTCTAATCTTATGTGCTAAAAAACCAACCCCAGCATTAACCCATAAACCAGAATTTGCATTATGGCCTAATTTATTAAATACATAACCTATAGTCCCATTCACATTCATACCTCTCATCAAAAACAAAACAGTAGCTATAGTTCCTCCTTGAGACGTTATCGTACCTGACGAATTAACTACATTACTAAAAATATCGAACTGTTTAAATTGATTACCGAACATAAAACCACCATCAGCACCAAACGTCAATCCATTTTTAAACTTAAAATCTACATCTGCTCCAATTGTATTTGTGAACCCCCAACGCTTTGCCATACTTCCACCAGAAAAATTAGCTTTATAATTTAATCCAAAAATGGTTGTGAACATTGGCTTAGTTTTTAAATCTCTTTGAGAGAAAACAGAAAAACTAATCATAAAAAAAAGTGCTAGAACAATATTTTTCATATTTATTAAATTTGTATCAATTGTAAACGTCAAATTTAACTGAATATTGGTTATATTCGCCAACAATATAAGTTAAGTTAATTAAAATTAACAAAAATGAAAAAAATACAAATGGTTGATTTGGTTTCTCAGTATGAGAAAATCAAACCAGAAATAGAAACTGCAATTAATGGAGTGATGACTTCAGCAGCATACATTAACGGACCAGAAGTTAAAGCTTTTCAATCCGAATTAGAAACATATTTAGACGTAAAACATGTTATCCCTTGTGCAAACGGTACAGATGCTTTACAAATTGCTTTAATGGGGTTAGGACTAAAGCCTGGTGATGAAGTTATTACTTCAGACTTTACTTTTGCCGCTACTGTTGAAGTAGTTAAATTGTTAAACTTAACAGCCGTATTAGTAGATGTTGAAAGAGATACTTTCAATATTTCTATTGATTCTTTAAAAAAAGCTATTACACCTAATACAAAAGCAATAATTCCTGTTCATTTATTTGGACAATGCTCAAATATGGATGCTGTAATGGAAGTTGCTGAAAAACATAACGTTTTTGTAGTTGAAGATACAGCTCAAGGAATTGGAGCAAAATACACCTCAAAAGATGGTACAACTAAAAGCGCAGGTTGTATTGGAAATATTGGTACTACTTCATTTTTCCCTTCAAAAAACCTTGGTTGCTTTGGTGATGGTGGAGCCATTTTTACAAATGATGATGAATTAGCTGTTGTATTACGTTCAATTGTAAATCACGGAATGGGTGAACGCTATTATTATGATAGGGTTGGTGTAAATTCAAGGTTAGATTCAATTCAAGCAGCAATTTTGAGAATAAAATTAAGACAATTAGATTCATATATTGAAAACAGACAACGTGCTGCAAAATACTACTCTGACTTTTTTAGCCAGATTGATGGTGTAGAAGCACCAAAAATTTCAGACTTCTCAACACATGTATTTCATCAATACACTTTAAAGATTGATGGTATTAATCAGTTTGAAGCTCAAAAATTCATGAATGAAAAAGGTATTCCGGCAATGATTTACTACCCAATGCCATTACACACTCAAAAAGCATATGATGCAGATAAATATAATCATTCTGATTTTAAAGTAACAAATGAGTTATGTAAATGCGTTTTATCATTACCCATGCATACAGAGTTAGACAATGAACAATTGGCATATATAACAGAATCGTTGAAAGAATATTTAACTAAATAATTAATGAAAAACATTGCAGTAGTAGGTACCGGGTATGTTGGTTTAGTTACAGGAACTTGTTTTGCTGAAACAGGAAACAATGTTATTTGTGTTGACATTGACGAAAATAAGGTTGAAAAGATGAAAAGTGGGATTGTTCCCATTTATGAGCCAGGATTAGACACTTTGTTCGATAGAAATATAAAAGAAGGACGTTTATCTTTTACTACAAGCCTTAAAGATGCTGTTGACAAGGCAGATATAATATTTTTAGCATTACCAACACCTCCAGGAGCTGATGGCTCTGCAGATTTGTCATTCGTTCTAGGGGTTGGAGAAGAATTAGGAAAAATAATTTCTGACTACAAAATCATTATAGATAAATCTACTGTACCAGTTGGAACGGCAGAAAAAGTTCATGCTGCAGTCTCAAAAAATGCAAAAGTTGATTTTGATATTGTATCTAATCCAGAGTTTTTACGTGAAGGTTTTGCCATTGACGATTTTATGAAACCAGACAGAGTAGTCATTGGAACAGAATCAGAAAAAGCAAAAAAAATACTAAATAAACTTTATCGTCCATTTGTAAGGCAGGGTAATCCAATCTTATTTATGGATGAAAAATCAGCAGAATTAACAAAATATGCTGCTAATTCATTTTTAGCGACAAAAATCACCTTCATGAATGAAATTGCTAACTTTTGCGAATTAGTTGGCGCTAATGTTGATGATGTTAGAATTGGAATCGGCTCTGATGAAAGGATTGGTAAACGATTTTTGTTTCCAGGAATTGGATTCGGTGGTAGCTGTTTCCCTAAAGATGTACAAGCCTTGGTTAAGTCTGGAAAAGAATTAGATTTTAATTTTGAAATAATAAATGCTGTATTGCGCGTAAATGATGTTCAGAAACTAAAACTAATTGACAAATTAATTAACCACTATGGAGAATTAAAAGGATTAACTTTTGCCATGTGGGGTTTAGCTTTCAAACCTGACACTGATGACATAAGAGAAGCTCCTGCATTATATATCATTGATAAACTTATAAGCTTGGGAGCAAAAGTTATAGCGTATGATCCTGAAGCAATGCAAAATGTAAGAACAATTTATAAAGATAAAATTACATTCACAGATAATCAATATGAAGCTATTTCAAACGCTGACGCATTATTAATTGTTACAGAGTGGGCGACATTTAGAGCTCCTGACTTCAACAAAATAAAACATAAATTGAAGTCTCCAAAGATATTTGATGGCCGTAACCTTTATAATTTGGAAGATATGGAAGGAAAAGGATTTTATTATGAAAGTATTGGAAGAAAAACTGTTTTAAAATAATGGAGAGAAAAAGAATATTAATAACAGGAGCCGCTGGTTTTTTAGGTTCACATCTATGTGATCGATTTATAAATGAAGATTACCACGTAGTTGCCATGGATAATCTAATAACTGGTCGTTTAAAAAACATTGAACACTTATTTCCTTTAGAAAATTTTGAGTTTTACAACCAAGATGTAAGTACATTTATACATGTTCCTGGAAATTTAGACTACATATTACATTTTGCCTCTCCAGCGAGTCCAATTGATTATTTAAAAATACCTATCCAAACTCTTAAAGTTGGTTCATTAGGTATTCACAATTGCCTAGGGTTAGCAAAAGTAAAAAATGCAAGATTGATGATTGCATCCACATCTGAAGTGTATGGTGATCCTGAAATACACCCTCAAACAGAAGAATACTGGGGACATGTAAATCCAATTGGACCAAGAGGTGTTTATGATGAAGCTAAACGTTTTCAGGAAGCAATTACAATGGCCTATCATACATACCATGGTTTAGACACTAAAATAATTAGAATTTTCAACACTTACGGACCTAGAATGAGACTAAATGACGGGAGAGTCTTACCTGCTTTTATCGGCCAGGCTTTACGTGGTGAAGACTTGACTATTTTTGGAGACGGTTCTCAAACTCGATCATTTTGTTACGTAGATGACTTAGTTGAAGGTATATACAGATTATTACATTCTGATTACAATCAACCAGTAAACATTGGAAATCCTGACGAAATAAGTATCGGGGATTTTGCTGAGGAAATTATAAAACTAACAAAAACAGATCAAAAAGTCATTTATAAAGACTTACCAGTAAATGACCCTAAACAAAGACAGCCAGACATTACAAAGGCTAAAAATATTTTAGGCTGGGAACCAAAAATTGATAGAGCAGAAGGTTTAAAAAGAACATATGCTTACTTTAAATCTTTAAGTACAGAAGAATTAAACAAAAAAGAGCACAATAATTTTGATAAATATGTTAAATAGTACTTATTAAAACTAACTTTTAAACATTAAAGCATCAATTAATTTTTGATGCTTTTTTGTATCTATCAAACTACCAAAACTAGATATTATACATATAACACATCCAACCCTCAAAAACCTTTTAAAGTATCTAATTTTAGTAGTTTAGTCTATCCAAATAATGATTTTATATTTTACTTTGATATACCGCTAAAAACAATTATATTTGGGGTTTATATATAAGAAAATATGGCTACTTATTTTGCACATGAAACTGCAGTTATTGATGATAATTGTGAAATTGGAGAAGGAACCAAAATTTGGCATTTTTCTCATGTGATGTCAAGCTGTGCCATGGGAGAAGGATGTAACCTAGGTCAAAATGTTGTTATCTCTCCAGATGTAATACTTGGAAACAATGTTAAGATTCAAAATAATGTATCGATTTACACTGGTGTAATCTGTGAAGATGATGTTTTTTTAGGACCATCTATGGTTTTCACAAATGTAATCAACCCACGATCAGCAATTAACAGAAAAAATCAATATGCAAAAACAACAGTTAAAATTGGCGCTTCAATTGGTGCTAATGCTACTATTGTTTGCGGTAACGACATTGGACAATATGCTTTTATTGGAGCAGGAGCTGTTGTCACAAAAGACATTCCTAATTTTGCACTTGTGGTTGGCAATCCTTCAAAACAAATTGGATGGGTTGGTGAATATGGTCATAAATTAGAATTTAATGACAATGGAATTGCGATATGTAAAGAAAGTAAACAAGAATATAAGCTAGAAAATAACACAGTAAAAAGAATTAAATAATGGGAGTAATTAACGAAACTGACAACGTAAAATTCGTAGTAATTGGATGTGGACATATTGGAAAACGCCATGCGACTATGGTTGCAAACAACCCTGAATCAGAATTAGTAGCACTTTGTGACAGTAGACCAAAATCAGAATTAGCATTAGAAAATTTTGAAGGTATTCCATTTTTTAACACAATAGAAGAATTATTAGCTGCTAATTTAGAATTTGATGTAGCCAACATTTGTACACCAAACGGTTTACATTCTGACCAAGCTATTGCAGCTTTAGATGATAAAAAACATATTGTAGTTGAAAAACCTATTGGTCTATCAAAAGCAAAATGTGAAAGTGTAATATACAAAGCCTTAAGAAATCACCAGCACGTATTTGCCGTTATGCAAAACAGATATTCACCACCATCAATGTGGTTGAAGGACATTGTAGAGAACAACATAATCGGAGATACTTTTATGGTTCAGGTAAATTGTTATTGGAATCGTGATTCAAGATATTATAAAGCAGGAGGCTGGAAAGGTACATCTGATTTAGATGGTGGAACTTTGTTTACTCAATTCTCTCACTTTATAGATATAATGTATTGGTTATTTGGTGACATAAAAAATATTCAAGGAAAATTTGGAGATTTTACACACCAAGATTCTACTACATTTGAAGATTCAGGTTTTGTTTCATTCGATTTTTTAGATGGAGGAATGGGAACACTTAATTACTCTACTGCTGTTTGGGGACAAAATCTGGAAAGTTCAATTACCATCATTGGAAGTAAAGGAAGTGTAAAAGTAGGTGGTCAATATATGAATGAAGTTGAATACTGTCACATTGACGGATATGAAATGCCTGAATTAGCACCTTCAAACCCGCCTAATGACTATGGACAATATAAAGGGTCTGCAGCAAACCATCATTATGTTATAGAAAATGTAGTGGATACATTAAAAGGAAGAACTACAGCCACTACAAATGCTTTAGAAGGTTTAAAAGTAGTTGATATAATAGAAAGAATATACGAAACTCGTGATAAGAGTTTTAACAAATAAATTACAGTATGAATATTTACGATAAATTAGTTGCGAAAGAAGCAACATTAGCTGTTATTGGTTTAGGCTATGTTGGATTACCAATTGCTTTAGAATTTGCAAAACAAATTAAAGTTGTTGGATTTGATATTAATGCAAAACGTGTTGATATGATGAAAAATAACATTGACCCGTCTGAAGAATTAACAGCTTCTGATTTTGAAGGTGCAGATATTGAATTCACAGCAAATATTGATGACTTAAAAAAATGTGACTTCTACATTGTTGCCGTTCCAACTCCAATAGATGAAGCACGTTTACCTAATTTGAGACCATTACTAGGTGCTAGTGCAACTGTAGGCAAGGTTATATCTAAAGGTGATTATATTGTTTTTGAATCAACTGTTTACCCTGGCTGTACTGAAGAAGATTGTATTCCTGTATTAGAAAAAGAATCTGGACTAATATGGAAAACTGACTTTAATGTTGGTTATTCTCCTGAAAGAATTAATCCAGGTGATAAAGTACATACCTTATCAAGTATTGTAAAAGTGGCTTCAGGAGACACTGTCGAATCTGCAGATATTATAGCTAAAGTATACGAGTTAGTTGTTGCCGCAGGTGTTCATAGAGCTGCTACAATTAAAGTAGCTGAAGCTGCAAAAATTATTGAAAATACTCAAAGAGATGTAAATATCGCATTGATTAATGAATTATCAATCATTTTCAATAAGTTAGGAATAAACACGTATGATGTTTTAGAAGCTGCGGGAACTAAGTGGAACTTCTTAAATTTTAGGCCTGGTTTAGTTGGGGGACATTGTATCGGTGTAGATCCTTATTATTTAACTCATAAAGCAAAACAAGTCGGTTACCATGCGAAAATCATTAACTCAGGACGTTATGTAAATGACTCTATGGGATTCTATGTTGGCAAGCAAACTGTTAAAATGATGATTGCTCAGGGTAAAAACCCAATGGAATCAAAAGTTTTAGTAATGGGCGCTACTTTTAAAGAGGACGTAGCTGACATAAGAAATTCAAAAGTTGTTGATGTAATCAGAGAACTTCAATCATTCTCGTGTAATGTGGAAGTAATAGATGAACATGCTGACTCTGATGCCTTAATGGCCGAATATGGATTTGGATTAGTTAATAAAATGGCTGATGATTATGATGCCATTATCGTAGCTGTTAACCATAAAGAATATGTTAACAAATCTGAGTCAAACTTCAAAGCTATTATGAAAGATGGTAAAGGAGTATTTGTTGACTTAAAAGGTATTTATAAAGATCAAATTAACGACTTAAAATACTGGAGTTTATAAGTTTGATGTTTCAAGAATATAACACATAAAGTTCAAATTGAACTTCATACAAATGACATACTAGATTCAAGACCCAACTAACTATTGGGTTTTGTTTTTTAGATTAATAATAACATTATGAAAAAGAATATTTTAATTACTGGAGGAGCTGGGTTTATTGGTTCTCACGTTTTGCGTTTATTTGTTAACAAGTACCCTGATTACAATATCATTAACTTAGACAAATTAACTTATGCAGGTAATTTAGCAAATTTGACAGATTTTGAAAATGCTCAAAATTATTCTTTTATAAAAGGTGACATTCAAGATAAAGCTTTTTTAGAAAAACTATTTATTGATAATGACATCTCAGATGTAATTCACTTAGCTGCTGAATCTCATGTTGACAGATCTATTTCTGGACCAATGGATTTTATATTAACTAATATTGTTGGAACGGCAAATTTAATAGAAGTGGCTAGAAATTATTGGAAATCTTTTGATGATCACATTTTCTATCACATATCTACAGATGAAGTATATGGTTCATTAGGTAAAGAAGGTTTCTTTTTAGAAGATACCGCATACGATCCACGTAGCCCATATTCTGCTTCTAAAGCAAGTTCAGACCATTTAGTACGTGCTTACTTTCACACCTATAATTTTCCAGTAAAACTATCTAATTGCTCAAACAACTATGGTTCTCATCAATTCCCTGAAAAACTGATTCCATTAATGATAAACAATATAAAGACTAATAAATCTTTGCCAATCTATGGAAAAGGTGATAACATTAGAGATTGGTTATGGGTGGAAGATCATGCTAGAGCAATTGACACTATTTTTCATAAAGGAATTATTGGAGAAACATATAATATTGGAGGTTGGAATGAATGGACAAATATTGATTTAGTTAAAGCGCTATGTCGCATCATGGATTTAAAGTTAAATCGTTCAGCTGGTGAATCAGAAAAACTAATCACCTTTGTAACAGACAGAGCAGGACACGATATGCGTTATGCCATAGATGCTACAAAAATAAAAGATGAATTAGGTTGGATTCCATCTATTACATTTGAAGAAGGTTTGGAAAAAACGGTAGATTGGTATTTAAACAATACAGAATGGATGGAGAATGTAACATCAGGTGATTATGAAAAATATTATCACGAGAAATATTCATAGTTATAAAATAAATCACTTCATTTTGAGTTAATTATGATTTGTAAATCACCTCTACAGCATTCAATATTAACGTTGAGTATTTACAAAAAGGTATCTATTTTATAAAGGTTTACACAAACAATAATATTGGTGAAGTAAAGAAATTTATAAAAGTATAATATAACCTAAAAAATAGTAGCTTTGCAATAATGAATCTATTCAAAAACCTATTTTCTCGTAAGCCTAAATTAGAACCAATTGATTATTCAATTTTAAAAACGGATATGCATTCGCATTTAATACCCGGAATTGATGATGGATCAAAAAGCTTAGAAGACAGTTTAGCCATGCTTAAACGCTTTTCTGAATTTGGCTATAAAAAAGTAATTACCACTCCACATGTGATGAGTGACTTTTATAGAAATACACCTGAAACTATTTTAGGTGGATTAGAAAAAGTCAAACAAGGAATTAAAGAAGCGGGTATTCAAATTGAAATTGAGGCCGCTGCTGAATATTTTTTAGACTTACATTTTGAAGAACTAATTGAACAACAAAAGCTATTAACTTTTGGTGATAATCATGTATTATTTGAATTATCATTTAGTGTAGAACCTCCACGTATTAAAGAAGCCATATTTAATATGCAAACAAAAAATTATAAACCTATAATGGCCCACGTTGAACGTTACCCATACTACTTCAATAAGTTTGACTTGATACAAGGCTACAAAGACAGAGGATGCCTAATTCAATTAAATATTAATTCATTATCAGGACAATATGGCCCAGCTGTTAAAAAAATGGCAGAAGATATGATTGACCATGATTTAGTTGATGTTATTGGGTCTGATTGTCATCATTTAGGGCACTTAAAATTAATGGAACTAGTAAGAACCAATCCACATTTACATAAAATTGTAACTAAAGAAGGGCTTCTAAATAAGCTCCTGTAAACTTTTTTCTGTATAAACTAAAAGAGCCAATACATAAAATGTATTGGCTCTTTTTAATTTATTTATATTCTAATTAGACCACAATATTTACAATCTTACCAGGTACAACAATCATCTTTTTAGGTGCTTTACCGTCTAACCATTTTTGAGATTGTTCAGCCTCTAATACTGCTTTTTCAATTTCATCTTTACTTAAAGCAGTTGGTAATTCTAATTTGAATCTCATTTTACCATTAAATGATACTGGGTAAGCATATTCACTCTCTACTAAATAATCTGAATTAAACACAGGGAATTTAGCAAAAGAAATACTTTTCGTTTCTCCTAACATAGACCATAACTCTTCACAAATGTGAGGTGCATAAGATGAAATTAAAACTGTTAAGTCTTTTAGTATTTCTCTATTATTACATTTTTGCGTTTGTAACTCATTCACGGCAATCATAAAATTAGATACACCTGTGTTAAAAGAAAAACGTTCTAAATCGCCTTGTAATTTCTTAATAGTAGTATGCAATGATTTGTATGACTTCTTATCAGCTTCTCCATCTGTTACCACAAATTCACCTGCTTCATTATGAAATAAACGCCAGAACTTACGTAAAAAATTATGAACACCACTAATTCCTTTTGTATCCCAAGGCTTAGCTTGTTCTAAAGGCCCTAAAAACATTTCGTAACAACGTAATGTATCTGCTCCAAATTTATCTACTAAATAATCTGGTGTTTGCACATTGTATTTA
>Ga0209292_1005525_pt1 | contig 12868 bp, 6 predicted proteins | sample GOMGulsemesocosm_2_FD_184634 | JGI IMG/M metagenome (GOLD analysis project Ga0209292, IMG submission 184634) | Methane-oxidizing microbial communities from mesocosms in the Gulf of Mexico - GOM9C Gulf of Mexico (SPAdes) (version 2) | ecosystem: Environmental > Aquatic > Marine > Cold seeps...
AAAATTATTATGTCATATAATAATTTACAATCTAACCATTCAAAAAGAGTCACTATGAACAACCTAATTTCTCTATTAACGGCTATCGTAGGTCCAGACTACATTTTTTATTCAAATGAACAAGTCGCTGAATATAATTTAGGTACTTTCCCTCATAAAAATAACAACAAAATCGTTATCAAACCTGCAAATACCGCGCAAGTTCAGCAAATTGTTAAAACCATTAATCAGTACAATTTGTCCAATGACGACGCAAACTTTTCGATTAGTACTGTAAGTTCAGGAAAAAACTGGGGGTACTCTGCACAAGAGCCTAGTTTTGACAATGCCATATTAATGAAATTATCACGTATTAAAGAGTTAACTAATTACGATGACAAACAAGGCACCATAACCTTAACTCCAGGGGTGACTCAGCAAGATCTTTATGATTATTTGCAAGAACAAGGTGGAAAATTTTGGATGGACGCTACAGGCTCCTCTCCAGAATGTAGCATTATTGGTAATACCATGGAAAGAGGCTTTGGCCATACCGAATACGGTGACCATTTTAATAATGTATGTAGCTTTGAAGTTATATTAGCTGATGGCAGTATAATCAACACTGGTTTCAAACAGTTTTCAAAAAATGGTGTAGTACCGGTTGCCGCGGATTGTTACAAATGGGGCATTGGTCCTTATATAGATGGTTTATTCAGCCAATCGAACTTTGGTATTGTCACTAAAATGACTTTATGGCTTATGCCAAAACCTGAACATTTTGAAGCGTTCTTTATCAGTATTAAAGACGAAGATAAAATAGCTGACCTAATAGATGCACTGCAACCGTTAAAATTAAATGGCATTATTAAAAGTTCCGCGCATATTGGTAACGATCATAAAGCGATTCAAGCACTCAGTTTTTACCCGTGGAAAAAAGCTAAAAATCAAACGCCATTACCAGAATCCATCAAAAACACCTTAAAAAAGAAGTTTATGGTTAATGCATGGAGTGTATCAGGGGCATTCTACGGCACAAAGGCTGAAGTTAAAGTCTGGAAAAAAATACTTAAGCAGGCGATTAAAGACGTCACAACTGATATTAAATTTATCGACCAGTCAACTTTAAGCTTAGCGATAAAATTAAAAGGTGTACTTAGTTTATTTACCGGGATAGATTTCAATACAAATATCCCACTCCTTGAAAAAGTATTTCGCCTTAAACAAGGTATTCCCACTAATTATTTTATTCCAAGCACTTATTGGCGAAAGAAAACGCCCCCCAAGACTATCGATGGATTAGATCCCACTCAAGATAACGTCGGACTATTATGGTTAGCCCCAATAGCGCCCATTGATGGCCAACACGTAAGAAGAATGGTAAAAATTATTAACGCTATTCAAATTAAATATGGTTATGAACCTGGATTATCTATTACCTTGTTAACCGAGCGCACTTTAGACTGCGTAGTATCACTGGTTTTTGATCGCGATATAGAAGGTGAAGATGTTAAAGCATTGGCGTGCCATGACGAGATGTTTGAATCACTGACCAATGAAGGATATTTTCCTTATAGACTGTCGAGCCATGCACATGAAAGATTTTCTGAAATAGAGAGTAGCTTGTCCCCTGTGTTAAAATCCATAAAGCAGCAGTTGGATCCTGAAAATTTACTATCACCTAAAAAATACAACATTTAGTGTCGGATTTATTTACACCTATAATTAAAGCACAACACAAACAAACAAAAACAAATAACAAAACAATAACTTACAAAGTTGGCACGATAAGAGCATACTAGAGAGCAAGTAACTAATCAAAACAAACAAGCATTCCACATGGAATCGGAGAGAAAAATGAAATTAACTAACTTAGCAAAAAGTGTATTAGCAGTATCGGCACTTACAGTTGCCTCTTTTGGTGCGAATGCTGGTGCAATAGCAACTGCAGATTTAGATGTATTTGACTTTGGTCTATTTAATGTAGCAGATAACACACCTTACTTAGGTGCAACTGTTTTAAGTTCTGACTTTTTAGGTACAACAACAGCATCAGATGGGAATAGCACAATTTTTTCTGCTACAGATAATGATACAGGGTTGTTAGGATATGATAATTTTTCTATTGCAGCTTCTAGCGCAAATAGTAGCTCACAGGTTACATTTGCAGCGGCACATGATCTTGTTGGGGCTTTAGGAACAACCTATGCTACAAGTACCGTAGACGGTAACACAACAGCACAAGCAACTTCAAACCTAGAAAACACGGCTGTTTTCACAGTAGATGATGGCGATGCAAATACTACTGGCGCATCAATGGATTTCGGCTTTAGTTTTTCATGGGCTTATGATTTAGTGGCTGAGATATATGGACAAGGCGGCACCGCACAATCAAGCGTAAACGTGTCAATGAATTTGAAAGATTCAAGCGGTAACCTTATTGATCTTTTCTTTACATCACTAATGGCAACTGACCCAGTTTTTGGTTTCTTTTCAGGAACTTCAGTTGGCATAGAAGCTGATACATTGGAAAGATTTGGAAATAAATCAGATAGTGGAATGGAAGTTCGTTACTTATCATTAGTTGAAGGCGAAGAGTACACGTTATTTGTTCAACAAAATTCAGAAGTTGATGTAACAAGTGTTGCTGAACCAACGTCTGTTGCAATCTTAGGTTTAGGTTTATTAGGTTTAGCTGGCGTTTCACGTCGTCGTAAATCTTAATTAAAATATAAAACTTAATCTGTATGAAAGCCTTCTTAATGAAGGTTTTTTTATGTCCAAAATTTGTAACCTAGATACTCACCTAGCCTTCGTCGAGAATATTGAAGACTAATAATTATTCAACATGTGGGCATTGAAAAATATGAGACTAAATACTGGTTTAAGCTCCCTCCTACCTTAAAATGAAAGATAAGTGACATTATCTGTGTTTATACGTTAAGAGTCTTTTCGAAATGATAAGCACCATATTTATTCAAACACAAGTTCAGCCCTAATTTTTCAATATAGTACGCAATTCCGCAACCTATAAACTTATAAACTTATAAACTTATAAACTTATAAACTTATAAACTTATAAACTTATAAACTTATAAACTTATAAAATATTACCTGATGATGATCCTTGATTTGAAGTATTTCAATGGGATTCTAGAGAGAAACATTGCTAAGGTAACTAATATAAGACCACGTTTAGATGATTTACATCACAAATCTGCGTCGACTAGGCAGGAGGCTCAAGCAAATCTAATAAGGTATTCAAGAAGGACTAGAAGATACTCAAAAGATGATTTAAAGCGTGCGGGCTTCTTTCAGCGAGTCAAGTGCTTTACTTTGTTATGAATGCGTTATCGAAAATGATAAAACAAATAAAAATGAAAAACGGTCTTAAATTCACTTATCGTTGAATTCAAAGACCGCTCAAATTACATCACGTATGTTTTCCTGTTACCTAAATATATTAAGGGCTTTATTCAATATGTTTATGGGACGTTACTTCCTTATAATGAATGGCTATTTGCTCATCATTGGGCGCTAATAACTTAGCTTTATTCAACAGTTCAATAGCTTTTTGTTTATTACCCAACTTAAACTGAATTAAGCCTGCAGTATCTAATACTTGAGGATGTTGGGCATTTAACTTTAATGCGCTATTAATAAACTTATCTGCTTCAATATAATTGGATAATTTATATTCTATCCATGCTAAATTATTGAGTATTAAGAAGTTATCAGGTGTTGCTTCTAATAAAACTAAATAATGCTCCTTTGCTAGTGCAGGTTCATAAGTGATAGCACTTTCTGCCAGTAAATTTTTAGATAAAACATCTTCAGGATGTGATGAAACATGTTTTTTAATGAAATCAAAGGCAATATTTTCCTTCCCTAATTTTCTATAAGTAGTAAAAAGCAGTGCTGTATTATAATAACTAGGTGATACAACATATAACTCTTTCAAGCCTACAAGGGCTTTCTCAAACTTCCCTTCAGTTAGCCACATTTTTCCTTGTAAGCCTTTTACAGAAGCCAACTTTTTTTGCTCGCCCGTTAACTCATCTATTTGCTCTTGAGCTTCACTAAATTTTTTAGTTGAAATAAGGTAATTAGCACGGAGAATAGTAAATTGCTCATCGCTGGGTGCTTTTACTAATGCTTGTTCAACGGTTAATAATGCGCCGTTATAGTCTTTAATATTTTCTTGTGTTGACACTTTTCTTAACCATGCAATTCTATATTGTGGTTGAGCTTTAATCCAATCATCGTAAACAGTTAATGCTTTTTCATTTTTGTTGAGTTTAAGATAACTATCTCCAAGCAGTAACCATTGCAGCGCGGGTGCTGAAGCTCCATCTTCAATTTTTTCTAATAAATTTATAACATCAGCAAAACGCTCTTCGATAAAAAGTACCCGAGAATAAAGTATGCGATAAGAAATATTGTTCTCATTTTCAGAAAAAGCTTGGGCTATACTTTTAATCGCTACATCGGTAGTATTTAATAACTTATGCGCACGGTAACTCAACGTTAAAGCCGATAAGTTATTCGGCGCACTCATAAGAAGTTTATCCAGTTGCTTTATAGATTCTTCAGGTTTTTCAGCGGTAATAGCCTTTTTTGCGAAATACAAAAGAGAATCAGCATTATTTTCATTTACTAACAGTGCAAGGTTAAACTCAACTTCCGCAGCTGCACTATCATTTTTTAACAATTGTATTTTTGCTGCTAAGTTGTAACCACCTACTTGTTCTGGGTTAGATGTTTTCCATTGTTCAGCTAGATTTAAAGCTTTATCATACTCTTTAGTTTGAATATATGCGGCAACTAAAGCTATTTTAGCAATAGCTAACTCAGGGTCAATTTCGAGTGCTTTCTCTAAATTAGACAAACCTTCTAAATCATTCATCGAAAGTTTTAAAATACCAACTTTTGCGATATCTTTTGGATCACTTGTACTAATATTATTTGTTTTAGTGACTAAGGCTTTAGCATCTTCAAATTTCCCAGCCTTTAAAAGTTCGAAACTAGCCGCAGTAAGTAAGTCAATATCATCAGCCGTAGCCCCACTCATAACTTGTAAAGTTTCACCGGCTTCAGTGCTATAACCAAGCCTTAATTGCACAACAGCTAAAATCCTTCGAACAGCATGAGTAGGAGGTAAAGATTCAGCGATAGTAATTAAAAAATGATGTGCTCGTTCATATTGCTCTAACTTAAAAGCGCTTAGACCAGCTATAATTCTATTTGACGGAATATTAAGACCATTTTGGATTGCTTTATTTGTATGTGTTAAAGCATTTTCAAAATCATCCTTTTGATAATATACCAAGCCCTTTAATTGATTTGTAAACGCATGTTCAGGTATTATTTTTAACAAAAAGTCTAAATGTTCTTCTGCTTCTTTGTATTGATTATTTCTAATATAGCTATTAGCTAAAAATAACCTAACTTGTATATTACTTGGCAGTAAACGGTGAAATTCATTGAAGGCATGAATTGCATTCTCAAAATCGTCTTCAATAAATAATAATTGACCTTTTAATATTAGCGCTTCTATTAACTCTGGTTGCTTTAATAAAACATCTTCAATAAGATCTAATGCTCCATTCTCATTCGTAGATTCTGCCATAAGATAGGCTTCACCTAATTGGCTATAAACAGATCCTGACGATATTTCACTTGCCTGTGCAATAGTTTCTGTAGCTTTTTCATTATCTTCCATCTTAATATAAGCCAGTGCTTTATAAAGTAATATTTCAGGTAATATACTTTCAGGAATCGGTAGGATTTGGTTTGATAATGTTAATACTTTTTCACTTTTGTCTTGTAAGTTAAGTGCTTTAAATAATTTAGGCAAAATAAGTTCTTTACTGCCATTTAATTCTAAAGAGCGCATTAATTCCTTTTCTGCAGCCGCTACATCTCCAAGCTCCAAATACAGACTTCCTAAAAGGTAACGAGACTCTGTATTTTGAAGATCAATAGAAACAGCATTTTTTAACTCTAAAATTGCGGCTGCACTTTTACCCTCGGCGACATGGGTTTTAGCACTTTGAATATACTCTTCAGCCGTTTTTTTAGGTGAACAAGCCGCTAGGCTTAAAGCGATGCAAGTCGTTAATAGTAAATGCTTTTTATTATATTTCATTGATACTCCATTATTCTTTTAATATTTCGGCGATAAACAGATATTTATTTAACAATATTATTATCAAATTAGTTAACAAATACCACTTATATAAATACACACAATAAATTAAGCTTTTAGCTTCATAATATTTTGAATAATTCTTAAATATTATATAAAAACATTTAAAATATTACTTGTCGATGAACTAAAATCTTCAATTAGCCAAAGACTCCTTTAATTTTTTCAATTGATTTTCAACAACAAAAAATAAATTATTCTTATAATAACAGCACATGTTATGCATATAAGAACTATTCGATAGTGATTCTTTGTACCTGGATTGCCCTGCTAAAAAGTCATATTGAGTAAAATCTCTGCTTCTATAATGCTCTATAGTTAAGCTATGTAAATACAAACCTAACTTTATTTTTCCTTCGAACTCATTACTAAACGCTGACAAATAAAAATACACCCTACCCTTATACAAATAATTAATTAGATAACCGATTGGTTTATCATTCAGAGTTAGCTCTGAAACTTCTGAATTATCTCCTTGTAATTGTGCTTCGAAACATTTCAAAAAAGTAGGATTTTCGAATCCACTGGGAGTAGAAGTATTTTTCCATTTTTCAATATGGAAAACTCCAACGCAATTGAGTGCTTTAAGTTTTTCTTTTTGAGAAGTTATAATATTGAAATTAACAGTACCTTGTTTAGCTAATAGTCGATGCGTTTGATTTATTTTCTGACGAGTGTTTCTGGATAATACCTCTGAGTTATAAGAAGTATTAATGTCCTTTAAGTTAACCTGACATCCTGAGTCTTCTATTAAGTAACGCACACTGCAAGGTAATTTGTGTAATGATTTTTCGGTTTCATTTGACATCATGCCAACGATAAACTCATCCCATAAAGGCTGTTTAGAAATAAATTCGATCAACGAAGAACGAACATCACTCTCAAAAGCCTGGTCAATTAAAAAGTCATTGTACTCTATCCAAGATTGGTCATATTGTTCATCACCAGTCCGGTTTAACCACCACTGGTTAACAGGGTAGAAACCAAGAGATTTACGTTTTTTTACAAAAATAAAGGCTAAAGCAACAACTCGGCCTAAACGTAGCGCCTTTAAAATATAAAACGGCCCTTTAGTTTGTTTTATCCAAGGCCCGATCCAATCCCAAGTGAGAAAATAGTGGCAAGTTGAACGCCCCTGTAACTCAAGCCACTGCTGTTCTACGTTTTGTATATCATTTTGATTTGAAAGGTGTAATTCAATGTTTATGGTGCTTTGGTTAATAGTCACTTTATTTAGTTTACCTTTATTCATTGATTGACTTGCAAGTCCTTTCACGGCAGTATTTGTAACCTACAATATTAGTAATAATCTATTTCTTTTGGAATAAAATTGGAAGTTCTATTTAAACTTAATGAGCATGAATTACTCGCTCAACATAATGAAGTTGTTAGTTTTTCTTTTCCTGTTGCAAAAGGAGACGTTTTTACGCTATCTAATTTACAACTCCTTAGTGAAAGACAAATAGTCCAAGTAGCAGAGTTTATCGAAATTAGTCGCTGGCCTGACGCTTCATTGAAGTGGGTTAGATGCAATTTCATCGCATTGTCACACCCTTCAGCTGAGCAAAAATACAGAATAATATTAAACGATACTGTTCAAAGTATAAAAGTTGAACCAACATTAACTTACCATAACAATCAAAGCTCGACAGATGTCAGTAATGGTAGTTCTAGTTTCCAACTCGAACACTCTCAACTTATGATTAACAACATTCCATGGCAATTAGAGTTAATTGATGCGAATAAAAATAGATTGAATGCAAGAGTAAGCCAATTCAAATTGGCTGATATCACTTCAAAATTGAAAAACCAAGCCTTATATTATGGTACATTTGAACTCAACCACAGAGACACTTGTTTAGAGTTTGATTGTAAATTCACCTTCAATGCTACCACTCCCTCGGTAAAAGTAGAGCTTACCCTGCGCAATTCAAAACCTATGGTGCACAACCAGGGTAAATGGGACTTGGGTAATGATAATTCCTTTTACTTTAACTCATTTAATATCGTTTTTAAAAATACTGATCCCGAACGAACGAACCTCACTTTTTTTGATCAAAGTAATCAGTATATCTCAACTGGTGAATTTACTTTATTTCAAGCATCAAGTGGTGGAGAGAACTGGAATTCATCCAATCACATGGATAAAAATGGAGTCATAAACACTCCTTTCAAAGGTTTCCAGATAAAGAAAAATCAAGATGTTATTTTTACAGGTGCTAGAGCTGAACCTGTGGTATCGACCTATCAAGGGGAAAATAAACTTACTATAATCTGCGAAAATTTTTGGCAGAACTTTCCAAAAGCAATATCAAGTAAGCAGAGCTCAATTAATTTAGGCTTATTTCCTTTTTGTGAGAACACAACTCATGAATTACAACCTGGTGAACAAAAGACGCATACTTTTTTCCTTCATGTAGGAGATCATTCAATTGAAGCGTTAAAAAATCTGAAGCAAGATTTTACCGTTACTATTTGCCCAAAATATCTAGCTAAAACAAAGGCTATTCCCTTTTTTAGTCCATCACTAGATGAAGAGATAACCGAAATAATCAATCAAGGATTAAGCAGCAAGAATAATTTCTTTAACAAGCGCGAAGTTATCGATGAATTCGGTTGGCGTAACTTTGGTGATATCTATGCTGATCATGAAACGTTAGAATATCAAGGAGATAAGGAACTTATTTCCCACTATAACAACCAGTATGATGCTTTATATGGCTTCATCCGTCAATTCCTCGTTACTGGGAATACACAATGGTGGTCATTGGCAACAGATCTCGCCCAGCATGTTAAAGACATCGATATTTATCATACAGATAAAGATAAAGAAGAATACAATAATGGTTTATTCTGGCATACAGATCATTATTTATCTGCAGAAACAGCAAGCCATAGAACCTATTCTCACAAACAACAAGCTAACGCATATCAAGATCATTCAGGTGGCGGTGGCCCTGGTGGCCAGCATTGCTACACCACTGGTTTAATGCTTCATTATTACTTGACCGCCGACGAAACATCTAAAATAACGGTAATAAAGTTAGCTGATTGGGTTACCAACTTTTATGAGGGGTCGGGGACGATTCTTGAATTTCTCCTTTATCTAAAAAATCGAAATACGCCAGGCTTAAAGAATAAATTAACTGGACAATACCCTTTAGATAGAGGTACGGGAAATTATATTGTTGCCCTACTCGATGCTTATGAATTAACCAATAAACAGTCATACTTAGATAGGGTAAGTTTAATTATTAAGCATACCGCTAGCCCTTATGAAAAGCTAGTCATTAGAAATTTAACTGATGTAGAAGAATCGTGGTTTTACACCATATTTCTGCAAGCTGTACTACGATATTTATTTGCCAAAAATGATGCAAATCAAATTGATAGTTCGTATAACTATGCTAGAGATTTATTATTACACTTTTCAGATTGGATGATTGATAACGAATCTCCATATTTACATTCACCAGAAGATCTTGAATACCCTAATCATACATGGGCAGCTCAGGATATACGTAAAGCCAATGTACTGTACGGTGCCTACTATTTTTCGGGGACAAATAAAATAAACAAAAATAAATACAAAAATAAAGCAGACGAGTTTTATCAATATGTATATAACTCATTAAAAAGTGAAGAAACTAGAACATATACTCGCATTCTTGCTATTTTAATGCAAAATTCAGGGTTTAAAAGCTTTGTTGAGTATAACACTTCTAAAGCAGTAACTTTGACTCAGACTACAGGAATAGTAAAACAGCCGTCTTCGACCAAGTTAGAATTTGTTAAAATACTTGCTAAAACGATAAGAGGTACGTCCTTGAAAAAAGAACTTACTTGGTTATGCCTTCGTTCTAGTAAAGCCGAGCAGTTAATAGGAAATTTTATAAGATGAAAATATCCTTTATCATTCCACATAAAGGTCGATTAGAAATGCTTAAAGAAACAATTGCCTCTATTTTAAGTCTTAATTACGACCAATCTAAGATAGAGGTGATTGTTGTAAGCCAAAACGAATCATTGTCTTCAAATGAACTCGTATCAACTGACATTAACAATCAAATATCAGTCACTTTAGCGGATGAAGACGGAACTATTTCTAAATCTAGAAATATTGGCGCAGCAGAAGCTAAAGGCGAATATTTAGCATTTTTAGACGCTGATATAAACCTATCAAGTAACTGGATCGTTGTTATGCTTGAAGAAATGAATAGAGATAAACAACGAAAAATTGTAAGTGCATATCAAGTTTGTGCAGATGATGCTCCAGAGTTAGAAAAATTAAGAACGGAGTTAAGTAATGCAGAAGTCGATGTTAACGTTAAATTTCTGCCTGGTCGAAATCTATTTTTGCACAAAGATACTTTTAAAACGGTAAATGGATTTCCTGAACACCTAATAACCTGTGAAGATTATTTCTTTACTGATAAAGTTGGTGAGTTAGGCGATTTATTTTACACTTCCAAAGCAAGTTATATTCACTTAGGTGAAGACAAAGAGTGGGACCAGTTATTTCATAAAGAAATATGGCGGGGGCAGTCAAACCTTAAGTCATTATCTGGCCGCACAGTTCCATTACGAGAGTACCCAAGCCTGCTTGTTCCTCTGTGGATTTTCTTTTTCGCCATTACAGCAAGTATTTCATTACTGTTAGGTAATTTTGTTAGTAGCTTTTCTTGTGTTTTATTTATCGCATTACCCATTTTTCTTTATAGTCAGCGTTTGAACATCATCGCAAAAAGAAAAATTAAATTTGGTATTATTGTTAAATTCTATTTGGTATATTTCGCTGCTAGAGCTATAGGTACCGTACTTGGTGTAACAAAATCGTTTAACGTAAGGAATGCGGCGTGAGTCAACAGAAAATAAAAGTATTGCAATTTATTTGTTCTACGGGGTTTTATGGCGCTGAACGCTGGATTTTAGCATTAGCTAAAAATTTACCTAAAGATAATATTCCATGCGATTTGGTTGTTACTTTAGAAGATAACTCCAAAGATTTAGAATTAGTTAGAGAATATAAAAAACAAGAAATTGGCAAAGTATTTGAAGTACCAATGCGCCATAAGTTTGATTTTTCTGTAGTAAACAAGTTAGCAAAACTTATAAAAGACAATGGTTATGATGTTATTCATACCCATGGTTACAAATCTGATGTTTTAGGCGTATTAGCGGCTAAAAAAGCAGGTATTCGCTCTGTGGTAACGCCACATGGATTCGAAAATGCTGAAGATTTAAAACTTCGTTTGTTTATCTGGCTAGGCAACAAGATGATGAAGTATGCCAATGTCGTTGTTCCGCTTTCTAAAGCATTGTGCAAAGACGTTAAAGGCTTTGGCGTTAAACACACCAAAATTGAATACGTACAAAATGGTGTAGACCTTTCGGAAGTTGAAGAGCAAAAAGTTAAAGACAATAAATTAACTTCAGTCGGTGATGCCAAGCGTATTGGTTTTGTTGGTCAAATGATCAGCAGAAAAAACATTCGTGACATTTTAGATATTTTTGAAACCTTAGCTGCAAAATATCCAAATATTACACTCAGCTTATTGGGCGACGGTGAATCTCGCGTTGAATTAGAAGAACATACAAAAAGCTTGAAGCATAAAAACCGCATAGAATTTATGGGGTACAGAGATGATCGCCTCGAATTATTACAAAGCTTCGATCTATTTGTAATGACATCGACGCTTGAAGGTATTCCTCGCTGTTTAATGGAAGCTACTGCAATGGGTATACCGGTAGCAGCATATAATATAGCAGGTGTTGATCAGCTCATTGAACATGACAAAACAGGATTATTAGCTCCTTTTGGTGAAAAAGAAACATTAGCAACATATTGGGAAGCGCTACTCTTTGATGAAGAGAAAGCGAAAATATTAAGTGATAATGCCTGTGACTTTGTTAATGAAAATTATGCGGGTAAAAGAATGGCGACAGAATACATTGAAGTATTCAAACAGTTATTAAATGGAAAGTACGATTAATGCCATTACTAGATAAGCCAAAGGTTCAGTTTATACTATCCGTAGATACTGAAGAAGAATGGGATTGGTCTGGCTCATTTCCTGAAAAAGATTTCTCAGTGAATAATGTCTTTGAGATCCCTGCCTTTCAACTCTATTGCCAAGAATTAGGTATTAAACCTACATATTTAGTCGATCACGCTGTATCTAACAACATAGAAAGTGCTGCAATACTAAGAGAATTACCAAGAAATAATTGTGAAATAGGTGCACACCTTCATCCATGGGTGAACCCTCCTTTTACAGAAAAGACCACTGAATACCTTTCTCACGTTATTAACTTGCCAATTGATATAGTAGAAGCAAAACTCGACGAATTAATATCAAATATTCAGGCAAATATAGGTGTTAAGCCAACATCATTTAGAACGGGCAGATGGGGAATTAATGGCGCAGTGATTGAGTTACTAGCCAAGTACGAATTTGAAGTAGACAGCAGTATTTATCCTTTATATCACAACGACTTTTTCAGTTGTGAAGCTGCTTCTATCAGGGAGTATTATCCTAGTTTAGCCGATACCAATATTCATGATAAAGACCAAAAACATAATATTCTTGAACTACCTGTGAGTTGCGGGTTTAACCGTTCTAACTATGCTTTAGCACAAAAAATGCATAGAATATTTGAAAAACGCCCCTTCTCATGGCT
>Ga0209292_1005527_pt1 | contig 12866 bp, 12 predicted proteins | sample GOMGulsemesocosm_2_FD_184634 | JGI IMG/M metagenome (GOLD analysis project Ga0209292, IMG submission 184634) | Methane-oxidizing microbial communities from mesocosms in the Gulf of Mexico - GOM9C Gulf of Mexico (SPAdes) (version 2) | ecosystem: Environmental > Aquatic > Marine > Cold seeps...
ATTCAACCCATTGTGGCAATGCTGGTTTTGATGGGGGCAGGTCGCTAGATTGCACAGCTGATCAGTGAACGAACTTCTCAACGAGGGCCTGATCCACCTGGGCTCGGGCACCGTATTTGACGTGCCTACGCCAATCCTGATCTGGATAACCTTGGGCGCCTTTGTAACCTTTGCGGTGCGCCGCACTGCGCTGGGTATGCTGATCGAAGCCATTGGTATCAACGAGAGACCCTCTCGGCTTGCTGGCATCTACTCCCGTGTCCTATTGCTCTGTGTCTACGTTGTCTCTGGCATCGGCGCTGCGGTGGCTGGTGTGATCGTCACGGCTGACATCAAGGAGGCTGATGCCAATAACGCAGGGGTGAGGCTTGAACTTGCTGCGATCCTGCCCGTGGTGATTGACGGTAACTCCTTATTGGACGGCAGGTTCTCGATTGTGGCATCACTGCTGGGGGCCTTGATCATCCAATCGGTAAATTCAGTCATTCTGCTGTCCGGAATGCCGCCAAAACTCAACCTTGTGATCAAGGCACTGCTGATTCTCACCATTCTGGTAATCCAATCCCCAAGATTGGCCCACTACATCTACATTATACGCTCCTCTGCACAGAACCCGCTGCCTGAGCCCTCAGATACAGTGACCGCCTAGGAAGAAACTCAATGATCCGCTCGCCCCATCTGTCTTTGATCATCACAGTGCTGAGCTTTGTGATCGCATATGCCCTGTGCGCTGGTAGTATCCCACGATGTTATCGACCCGTGTGGTCGCCAACCTGCTGACGGACAACGCATTTCTAGGAACCGTTGCTGTTGGCAGGACTTTTGTCATCCTGTCGGGTGAGATCGACTTGTCCGTTGGATCGGTTACCGCATTCATTGTGACACTTGCCGGTATGTTCTTGGCCCGTGGCGCAGCCTACGTATTGTCGACTGAATCTGTGCCTATTGGTCACGAGTTCTATGACACGCTGCAATCGCCTTATTGGAAGGCGCCAGGTGGTGGGCGCTTAAGATGATCGGCGAATTGATGATCATGACCTTTGTGGTGGGCGCACTGGTCGCGCACCGAACCAGGTTTGGTCAAAATGTCTATGCTCTGGGTGGTGGAGAATCCACAGCGCGGCTGATGGGGGGCCCTCTCGCCTCGACCACCATTGGTGTTTACGCGATATCCGGCGGTCTGGCTGACGTCGTGTTCTTGCTGTACACATCGGCAGGCTATTCGCTGGCCACCGTCGGCGTTTAACTGGATGCCATAGCTGCTGTCGTGATCGAAGAGATATTGCTGACAGGCGGCTATGGATATGTCGCAGGGACTTTCTTTGGCATTCTGATTATGGGGCTGCTCAAGGCCAGCGAGGCATTCCCCGACATCAAAGTTGAAGTCGCACAAAAGCACCGTGCCATTGTGACGGCGATTGCATCGGGAAATGCCTCACGTGCACATGCCCTGACGACCGAGGTCATTCGTGACAGATATGACAGGGCGTTTGGATCGCGTCGGGTCGGGACTTAGGTTCCTCGCTCAGACCGCCTCCCACACATCCGACAATACACTTGCCAAAAAAATCGAAAACCGTGCAAAGAACTTCAATTTAGTTCTTTTGTTTGGCTAGTTTGACGTGCTCCGGCTTTTCCGGACAGGTTTTCGCCCCGTTCCGCTGAACTATTGATCAACAACAATGCCACCCTGCGAAACACCCTGCGCAAACGCTCAATATGTGCGCCACTCAGCTGCAACTCGGCTAGGGCCTGATCCATGCAGCTAAGCCAATTCTCAGCATCCTGCTGGGTGATAGGCACATGTTCGTGCATCACCTTCACGTCCATGTGGCCATATTTCTCCAGATAGTAATTCCGTCCGCCCATGAACCCCGAAAGAAAATTGAACTGCTCTATCCGGGCGTGGCTCATGCCATGGCCTCGGTTGTGAAGTTTAACGATCTGAGCCCCCGTCTCGGTGCCTTCGACAATATCGTAAAAGCGCTCCACGAGTGCCCGCAGAACCGTCTCACCACCGATCTGATCTATCAGTTTTTCTACCATGTGCCCTAGCTGCGTTTTGGGACGGCCTCAGGAACGAGGCCGTGTTTTTTGTGGGTCGTAATGGGCAAAAGGTACTATTTTTGCAGGCAGACGTTTTTGATGTCCATCAAGTTTGCCTATTTCAACCTCTGTACCCAGATCGGCATGTGCCACATCGACCCGCGCCAGCGCGATATTCTTGCCCAGAAGCGGCGAGCGCATAGAGGATGTCACCTCACCGATCTGAGCCCGACCAATGTGGATACAATCCCCATGCGCCACATCTATTGCTGAATCGATGTCGATCCCCACCAGCTTGCGCGCCGGAGTGGTCTTACGGCGGATCAACGCCTCGCGACCAATGAAATCATCCTCTTTCGACTTCAGCGGCACGGTAAAGCCAATGCCAGCCTCAAACGGGTCAGTCTGATCGCTGAAGTCATAGCCTGCAAAAATCAGCCCGGATTCAATCCGCACCATGTCCAGTGCCTCAAGCCCCATCGGACGAATGCTATGAGCCTGCCCGGCCTGCCAGATCGCATCAAAGACCTCGCTGGCGTGTTTGGGATGGCAAAACACCTCATACCCCAGCTCGCCAGTGTATCCGGTACGCGACACCACCACAGGGATGCCATGTTCGCCGCCGATCCGGGCCGGCGTAAATCGGAACCACCCCAGCTCCTCCAATGTCGGGTTGTGAGGCAGGGTCCAGATGATTTTCTTCAGTAGGTCCCTGCTTTCAGGCCCCTGCACAGCTACATTGTGCTGCATATCGGTTGAACCGCGCACCAGCACTTTCATACCCAGTTCGTCCGCTTTTTCACGGATCCACTCACCACCGTAATCATCGCCGCCAATCCAGCGGAAGTTATCTTGGCCCAGCCGGAACAGCGTACCGTCGTCTATCATGCCGCCATGCGGGTAGCACATCGCGGTATAGACCACCTGCCCTACCGCCAGTTTCTTGATGTTGCGGGTGAAAATATACTGACACAGCGCCTCGCTGTCCGGCCCGGTGATTTCCCATTTGCGCAGCGCGGACAGATCCAGCACTACGCATTTCTCACGGCAAGCCCAGTATTCCTCGATCGGGCCAGCCTCGGCATAACAATTTGCCAGCCAATAGCCCTTGTACTCAACAAAATTGCGAGTGTGCTGGCTTAGTCGTTCATGGAAACCGGTTTCTTTGGTCATCTTTGGCTCCGAGTCAGGGGTGGCACGTATTGCCACCGCGCGTTGGAATTTCTCTTCACCGCTATAGGTGCGGACATGAATGTCGGTGGGGTTCCAGCCATTGGCCGCGCTGGTGTCATCCGGGCAAGCCGAACTGACGCAGACCAGATCGGTCAGCGCCCGCAATAGGACATAATCGCCTGGGCGCGACCATGGCTCATCCGCGTACATCACGCCGTGCGCATCAATGGCGGTATTGAAGAAGAAGTTGATCGCCATCCAGCCTGCACGGGCATTAACACCATGGCCGACAAGGGCTGCATTGAAGTTGTCCGAGCAGTTGGCATGCCCCGGATAGCCAATGTCATCATAGTATTTCGCCGCACAGGCCAGGGCAAAGGCATCATGGCGCCCACAGGTGTCCTGCACCACCTCTACCAGAGGCAGCATGTCCTGATCGTAGTATTTCCCATGCAGCCCCGGCATCGGATAGGCATGCCCCTGCAACGTCCGGGTGGTGGTCACATCCAGGGCATGCTCGATCCCCTGATCCAGCTTACGGGCACTGAAACATTGGAAATCGGTGCACTGGCGCCCATCTACATCCTGGATCTGGATATAGTCGCCCGCCTTCACAAAATAGGCTTCAGCGCTGGTGCTATTAACCCGCAGATCCAACACCGGATCTGCTAGTGGATCCGGCAGTTCGAACTTCGGAATCTGTTTGAGTACGGCACGATTGATCATCACTGTAAGCGGCGTTGCAGTATCCTGCTTTTCAAAGTCCATAATGCCGCCCGGAGCCGCAATGATCACCACACCGTCGCGCTGCACCGTGAACACCCGCTCGGTCTTGGCCGGAGTAGCCCAGTCAAAAAACCGAAGTGCACCGCCCAGCGACAGGTCCATACCACGTGCCTGGACCCCCATCCGCAACCCACGTAACGAGTAGTCAACCCCGCTCACCAAGGCCTTTAACCCAGCCGCATCGCTATTGGCCATCGCGCCAATAATGCCGGCGTCAATCCCGCCTTTGTTGTCCGCGGCCACAATTTCGCAGACCTGACCGCCTTCGTCATTGCTAACAGTAATCCGGTCTCCCTGCTCAACCGGGATCAAAACAGCGCCGCTGCCTTCAACCACATAGCGTTCACTTCCCTTGGGCAGAGAAAACACCGAAGGCTGATACAACCCCGAGGGCCGGGGTGGCCCACTCGGAACCTCAGGAAATCTCATGTCACTCATCGCGCGGTCTCCCGGTTACTTGAATTCCGCACATTGCATGACCGGAATATTTATTTAATGATAAGAATAAGGTGCGTTTTTGATCTAGGCAACAAACTTGTTGTATTTCACTGAAAAACAAGCCCATGACCACAGATGCGGCATTCTCCATCGATCCCATGCCGCAAACAAAAGGATCACAGGAATGCAGGCATTGATTTTGGGGCTGGTTGCGGCAGTCGCCTGGGGATTCCACGACATTTGTGTTCGCTTTGTGACGCAGCGAACCGGTATTCTGCCCGCCATGCTGACCGTGTTGGTCACAGGGTTGGTTCTGGTCGCTGGCGTGGCATTGATCTGGGGCGATTGGCAGGCGGTGACGGTTCTGTCCCTGTGGCTATCAGCCCTGTCCGGCACGTTCTACGCAGGCGGCTCTTATGCCCTGTACCGCGCCTTTGCCTTAGGTCCGGTCAAACTGGTAGCACCGCTCATTGGTGCCTATCCCATCCTTTCAGTCGCTATGGCCAGTCTGCAGGGCCAGCCGGTCGGGCCAAGCCAATGGATTGCGGTTCTAGTGGTGGTCGCTGGTGTTGCAGCAGTCGCCTTGTTCGCCGCTGAGCAGGATGGCCAGCGCATACAGCCTTCCAGCATCGTCTGGGGCATCGCGGCGGCGCTCGGCTTTGCCCTCACCTTTGCCGTTGGCCAGTCTGCCACCCGTGCCGGAGCTGAACTGCCAGTGCTGCTGCTGACCCGCGCTGCCGCATTTATAGTCATTGCTGTGATGGTTGTTCTCAGTAAGGCCAGCGCCCGCCCACCCCGTAAAATCTTGCCACTGCTTTGCGCCATGGGAGCCCTTGATGCTCTGGCCCTCGGGTTGGTTTTGTTCACCGGCAACCTGCCCCGACCCGAGTTTGCCGCAGTCGGCTCATCTCTTTTTGGCTTGGTGACGGTCATACTGGCCTGGGCCATCCTGCGCGAGTCCATGACCCGAAACCAGTGGATTAGCGTCGCAGTGACCTTTGCCGGCATCGCCTTTCTGGGTCTATAAATGCAGCTGAGGCGGTACATTCGCGCCACCTCAGTTTCTTTTTGCCTAAAATACTCAAATCCTTAAGCCTGCAAAACTCACAGGCTCAGGAGGGGAAACACTAAGCCGGCCACAACCGCGTTAGATATCCAGAGTATTATCTTTTTCCCAACGCGAGAAATGCGACACGAAGGAATCCCATTCCTGGTGCTTCATCTTCAGGAACGCGGCCGAGAATTCATCCCCCATCATCGCCTTCAAGCCCGCATCCTGATCGTAGAACCGCAGCGCATCCAACATGTTCAGCGGCAGCTTTGGAGCATCGGTGACTTTATGACCTTCGGCATACATATCGATATCGTGGCGCGGACCGGGATCGGCCTTAGAGTGCACCCCGGACAGGCCAGCAGCAATGATAACCGCCTGCAACAGATAGGGATTCACCGCTCCATCTGGCAGCCGCAGTTCAAAACGTCCAGGTCCCGGCACACGTACCATATGAGTGCGGTTATTGCCGGTCCAAGTCACCGTGTTTGGCGCCCAAGTAGCACCGGACATGGTGCGCGGTGCATTGATGCGTTTGTACGAGTTCACCGTCGGATTGGTGATCGCCGCCAATGCGCTGGCGTGTTTCATGATGCCGCCCAGGAAATAGCCACCCTGTTCAGACAGCCCCAATTCCGCCAACTGACCTTCACCCTTTTCGACGGCAAACACGTTGACCCGCGAATCCTTGCCTGGCGCGTCCCAGACCGAAACATGCGCGTGGCAGCCATTGCCGGTCAGTCCCTCAATCGGCTTGGGCATAAACGTCGCGCGAAAGCCATGCTTTTCCGCTACAGTTTTGGTCATGAACTTGAAGAAACTGTGCTTGTCCGCCGTGGCAAGCGCGTCATCAAAGTCCCAGTTCATTTCCCACTGGCCATTGGCGTCTTCGTGGTCGTTTTGGTAGGCGCCCCAACCTAAATCTAGCATGTAGTCGCTGATCTCACGGATCACATCCAATCGGCGCATCATCGCCTGCTGATCGTAGCAAGGCTTCTCAGCGTTATCATAAGGATCCGAGATCTGCTCTCCGTCCGGCGTCAGCAGAAAGAATTCGGCCTCGATACCAGTCTTGACGTGCAGACCTTCGTCGGCGGCCTCTTTGATCAGGCGACGCAACACGTTGCGCGGGGCCTGGGCGACGTCCTCGCCCTCCATCACGCAATTGCCTGGCACCCAAGCGATCTCGGGGTTCCAAGGCAATTGAATCACTGCATCCGGGTCCGGCACCGCCAGCATATCGGGGTGTGCCGGTGTCAGGTCCAGCCAAGTGGCAAAGCCAGCAAAGCCGGCACCGTTTTCCTGCATATCCGCAATCGCCCGAGCCGGCACCAATTTGGCGCGCTGACCACCGAACAAATCGGTGAAGGAGATCATGAAGTATTTGACGCCTTTTTCTTTTGCGAAAGCAGCCAGATCGATTGTCATGGTTCAACTTCCTTTCCCTGTTGGTGTTTTTGTAAAATTGGGCGCGTCCCTTTGCAGGCCGCGCCCTTATTTTTGATCGCTTAGAAACCGGCCTTGCCAGGGTACCAGTCTGTACCGGCAAGTGGCACACGAGCCATCGCCGCGGCCTCCATGGTCAAGGCGCACAGATCCTCGGGTTCAAGATTGTGCAGATGATTGTGGCCACAAGCCCGCGCAATAGTTTGTGCTTCCAGCGTCATCACTTTCAGGTAATTACGCAGACGGCGACCGGCATCAACTGGGTCCACGCGCTTCATCAGCTCCGGGTCCTGGGTGGTGATACCAGCCGGATCCATGCCTTCGTGCCAGTCATCATAAGCACCAGTGGTCGAGCCAAGCTTTTGGTATTCGCTTTCCCACTTAGGGTCATTGTCACCAATCGCTATCATCGCTGCGGTGCCAATCGACACGGCATCTGCTCCCAGCGCCATCGCTTTGGCCACGTCAGCACCGGTACGAATACCGCCCGAGATCACCAGCTGCACTTTGCGGTGCATACCCAGATCCTGCAGCGCCTGAACAGCGGGGCGGATACAGGCCAGTGTTGGCTGCCCTACATGTTCAATGAACACATCCTGAGTTGCGGCTGTACCGCCCTGCATTCCATCCAAAACCACAACATCCGCACCAGCTTTGATCGCCAGAGTGGTGTCAAAATAGGGCCGTGCGCCGGCAATCTTCACATAGATTGGTATCCGCCCATTGGTGATCTCGCGCAGCTCGAGAATTTTGATCTCCAGATCATCCGGGCCGGTCCAGTCCGGGTGACGACAAGAGGACCGCTGATCAATGCCTTTTGGCAAAGTGCGCATGTCTGCAACCCGGTCCGAGATCTTCTGGCCCAGCAGCATACCGCCGCCGCCGGGCTTGGCACCCTGACCTACCACAATCTCAATCGCATCCGCCTTGCGCAGGTCGTTGGGATTCATCCCATAGCGCGATGGCAGGTATTGATAGACCAGTTGCGTAGAATGACCGCGTTCTTCCTGTGTCATACCTCCATCACCAGTGGTGGTCGAGGTCCCCGCCATCGAGGCCCCCCGGCCCAAAGCTTCCTTAGCAGGACCTGACAAGGCACCAAAGCTCATCCCGGCGATAGTAATCGGAATATCCAGCTTGATCGGGTTCTTGGCAAAGCGCGTGCCCAGCAACACGCTGGTGTCACATTTTTCGCGGTAGCCTTCCAGCGGGTAGCGTGAAACGGAAGCGCCTAGAAACAGCAGATCATCGAAGTGTGGTACTTTGCGTTTGGCACCACCGCCGCGAATGTCATAGATGCCCGTAGCGGCGGCACGGCGAATTTCGGCGTTGATTTCATTGGTGAATGTAGCCGATTGGATCGGCACAGTGCGCGGGATGTTGGTATCGCTCATGATGTTATCCTTAGTACGCAGCGGCGTTATCGACGTCGAAGTTGTAAAGCTGACGGGCCGAGCCATAGCGCTTGAATTCTTCAGGCTTGGCATCAGCATCGGCGCGGTCCAGAAGATCCTTCAGGATCTCAAAATGTTCAGGCCGCATCTCTTTTTCGATACAATCAGCGCCCAGACTTTTGACGGATCCGCGTACAAAAAGGCGGGCCTCGTACAGCGAGTCCCCCAGAGCGTCCCCTGCATCACCGCAGACCACCAGATTGCCGGCCTGAGCCATAAAGGCTGACATATGGCCGATATTGCCGTGTACGACGATATCAATGCCCTTCATCGAAATTCCGCAGCGTGAGCTGGCATTGCCCTTGATCACCAGCAGGCCACCATGGCCAGTGGCGCCGGCATATTGGCTGGCGTCTCCGTCGATGATGACGGTGCCCGACATCATGTTTTCAGCCACACCGGGTCCGGCCGAGCCTTCGACTCTGATAGTTGCCTGTTGGTTCATGCCAGCGCAGTAATAGCCGGTCGAGCCTTTGACAGTGACCTCTATCGGTGCATCCAGACCCACAGCAATTGCGTGGCTGCCTTTTGGGTTCACCACTTCCCACGCCGTCTGGTTGGTGGTTTCACTTTGGGCATGCAGCGTTTCATTCAGCCCGCGAAGGCCATTGGCTTCAAGATCATATGTCTGCATTTTAGTGGTTCCAGAAGTAAACAGTTGCGGGCTCGGGTTCCCAGACTTTGGCGTCTTCGATACCTGGCAGGTTCACCAGCGCACGGTACTCGGACCCAAAGGCGACATATTGATCGGTTTCCGCCATCACAGCAGGTTTGCATGCAATGGGATCGCGCACCACGCCAAATCCATCTTTGGTACCGACCACGAAGGTGAAGAACCCATCGAGATCCTCTAGCGAACTGGTCAGAGCTTCACCCAAAGATGCGCCATTCTGCATTTTCCAAGTCAGATAGGCGGCCCCAACTTCTGTGTCGTTCAGGCTTTCGATCTGCACCCCTTCGCGCACCAGCTTGCGGCGCAACGAGTTGTGATTGCTCAGCGATCCATTGTGCACCAAGCACTGATCTGGACCTGTGGAGAATGGATGGGCACCCTCGGTAGTAACCGCTGATTCGGTGGCCATGCGGGTGTGGCCAATGCCGTGCGAACCGCTCATTTTGGTCACTTCAAAGCGATCTGCCACATTTTTAGGCAGCCCCACTTCTTTGAAAATCTCAATGGATTCGCCTGCGCTCATCACACGTAGACCCGGGCGGAGAGCGGTCAAAACACTGCGCGCCTGCGCGGTCTTTTCATGGGCTGTTTCCACCACCGCATGGGTGTCAATAACCCGGATTGAGACCTCGGCATTCAAGGCCTCTGACAGCTGCGAATCCAACCCGGGAAAGTCGCTTTCAGGGTCATCTGACTGGATAGTCAGCTTCCCCGTACCCTCTGAAAAATCAGAGTAAATCGCTATTCCAGCACTATCTGGACCCCGGTCCGTCATGGTGATCAACATGTCAGTCAAAAGCGCACCCAACTGGGGTTCAAGCGCCTTGTCCTTCAAAAACAAACCTACAATCCCACACATTAGTGAAACATCTCCTCATGATTTGCCATCACGGCAATTGCCAGAACGCTAACAGCAAACTTCTCACCGCTCAACCATCAAGAAACTTTTTTTCTTCTTAGGCAAAAAATTCTAGCCATACCGGTTTACTCGTGTTTCATTTGCTGTGCTCACAGAAGCGAACAAAAAAAGAAGACCAAACCTACTTGGAGGGTACCGTGGAAGAACAACTCGCAGAACTGGCGGCGCAGGTCGCCGCGCTAGAGGGGGCCGGCGCAGTAACAAACTCGATGTTTGCCGAGACATTTTATTACTTGAGCATCCCGCTGATGGTGCTCATCCATGCGGGATTTCTCGCCTATGAAATGGGTGCTTCCCGTCTCAAAAACGTATTGTCATCTGGTGTTAAAAACATCCTTGCCTTCGCATTCATGATTCCAACTTTCTACTTCTTCGGATGGTGGGTGTATTGGGCATTTCCCACAGGAATTACCCTATCAGCTGGCCCGGCCGGTATATCGGGTGCTGAATATGCCAACTCCATCGCATTGGGCTGGGGTGACGCAGCGCAATACATGGGTCCAAACATTGCCGACCAGGCATCGGGCGTGTTCTTTGGCGCTTTTGCATTGTTTGCTGCCACAACTGCTTCGATCATGTCAGGCGCGGTTATCGAACGCATCCAAACTGTTGGCTTTGTAATCCTGGCTATTGTGCTCGGATCTTTCGCTTGGGTCGTTGCCGCGGCCTGGGGCTGGCATGCAGATGGTTGGCTGGTTACCAAATTCGGGGTACATGACTTTGGCGCTGCCGGTCTGGTACACGCAGTTGCCGGTTTCTTTGGCCTTGGCGTGCTGATCAACCTTGGCCCGCGCATTGGCAAGTTCAACGCCGACGGATCGGCCAACAACATCGCCGGTCACAACATGCCACTGACATTGGTGGGACTGATGATGATCATCGTTGGTTTCTTTGGATTCTTGATGGCCTGTGTCATCGTGCCGGGTGAATCCTGGTCCTGGTTTGCCGACCAACCCGCCACTATCTACGGCACGCCGATCACCTTGAGCGCGCTGTCCTTCAACATTCTAATGGGCATTGCTGGTGGTATTATCGGCACTTGGATCTTCACCAAGGATCCGTTCTGGATGATGTCTGGCGCACTGGCTGGGATCATCTCGACTGCGTCTGGTCTGGATATCTACTTCCCAGGCATGACCTTCATCATCGCCTTTGGTGCCGGAGCAATCCTTGCACCTTGCGCCAACTGGTTGCAGAACCGCGGCATCGACGATGCAGTGGGCGCAGTCACGGTACACGGCACCATCGGTCTCTACGGTGTTGTCATGCTGGGTGTCTTTGCCTCTGGCTGGCCTGCCCTGCAGGGCGCCGCGGGCGAAGTTCCAACCATCAGCCTGTATGGTCAGATTGTTGGCGCCGTGGTGTTCGGCCTGCTCGGCTTTGTGCCGGGTTATGCCGTTTCTTGGATCCTTAAGAAGGCAAATATGCTGCGGATCCCCGAAGCTGCGGAACTGGCAGGTATGGACACAGTAAAAGTACCGATCCAAGGGTATCCCGAAGGCATTCCAGCCTCCGCGACACCTGCCGAATAACCACAACAGGAAAAAGGAGAAAACAATGGGTTTTCCATATAGTGAAGTAAGCTGGTCTGTTGTGGACGGTGCCATGTTCATTGGTTGGGGCGGTTCCGTTCCCGCGATCACCACTGCGATCTCAGCAGTAATCTGCCTCTGGGTGCTAATCGAAGGCAACCGTTCGGAACACAAGCGGTTCGCCAAATTCGAAGGCAAATAACGAATCGAAAAATAATAAAAGGGGGCCGCATCACTTGCGGCCCCTTTTTTGTGCGGTGGGATGCTCTGGATACGGCACATAGGGCCGCATATTGCCTCTTAGGAAATTTTATTTAACCTCATTCTTGCTTTTTGTCCGCGGTTCGGGCTCAATACCCGACAACAAAAGACGAAACAGGAGAGAAAAATGACTGCATCCTGGAGATTTTCCACGCTTGCCGACCGTCACCGCGCCATGGGTTCTGATCTGGAAGACTGGAGCGGCATGGGCACGGCCTGGTCTTACGACAAAGATCAAACCGAAGAATACATGGCAATCCGCACCAAGGCCGGATTTATGGACGTATCTGGCCTGAAGAAAGTCCACATAGTAGGGCCGCACGCCAGCCACGTCATTGACCGCGCCACCACCCGTCGCGCTGAAAAGATTAAACCGGGCCGCTCATCATATGCCTGCATGCTGAACGACGACGGGAAGTTCGTCGACGACTGCGTAATTTACCGCATGGGGCCGAACTCTTGGATGGTCGTGCATGGTTCGGGCCAGGGCCACGAGCAGCTAACCATGGCGGCGACCGGTCGCGACGTGGATATCCGCTTCGACGACAATCTGCATGACATCTCGCTTCAGGGTCCGATGGCCGTGGACTTTCTTGACGAGCAAGGCGTGCCGGGCATCCGTGATCTCGCCTATTTCAGCCACACCCACACCATGCTGTTCGACAAGCCAGTGACCATTTCACGTACCGGATACACCGGCGAGCGTGGTTATGAAATTTTCTGTCGTGGTCAGGATGCGCCTCATATCTGGGACACTCTGGTCGAAAAAGGCGCCCCGATGGGGATCATCCCGACCCGCTTCACCACTCTAGACCTGCTGCGCGCCGAAAGTTATCTGCTGTTCTTCCCCTATGATAATTCGGACATGTATCCGTTCGAGAACGAAAAGCACGGCGATACCCTGTGGGAGCTTGGCCTCGATTTCACCGTCTCGCCCGGCAAACAGGGTTTTCGTGGCGCTGAAGAGCATTACCGCCTGAAGGGCAAGGAACGCTTTAAGATCTACGGCGTCAAGCTGGAGGGTACCGAACCGGCAGACGAAGGCGCGCCGCTGCTGCGCGACGGCAAGCAGGTCGGCATTGTCACT
>Ga0209292_1005531_pt1 | contig 12864 bp, 13 predicted proteins | sample GOMGulsemesocosm_2_FD_184634 | JGI IMG/M metagenome (GOLD analysis project Ga0209292, IMG submission 184634) | Methane-oxidizing microbial communities from mesocosms in the Gulf of Mexico - GOM9C Gulf of Mexico (SPAdes) (version 2) | ecosystem: Environmental > Aquatic > Marine > Cold seeps...
AGAGTGGTATGCTAATACTGTATTTGTAATTACTGCCGACCATACACCTGCTAGTAATATTCCGCAGTACTATAAAGAGATTGGTGCTATGCATATTCCGTTAGTGTTTTTTAGTCCAAACAATACTAAACTAAAAGGAAGGAGTAATGATGTAGTTGGTCAAATAGATATTATGCCTACCATACTTGATTTAATAGGGTATAAGACTCCCTTTTTTGGATTTGGTAAAAGTATGTTTGATGAGGGAAATCACTTTAGTGTGTCGTATTACAATAACAAGCATATTATTTTTGGATTGAATCATGTCTTGTTTTATCAAAATGAAAAAGCTATTGGCTTGTATACTTTAACAGATAAAATGCAAACTAAAAATTTACTTTCAACACAAGTTGAATTAGCAAAAGTATTAGAAGACAAATTAAAAGCGTATATTCAAACCTACAATCAAAGTTTAATCACTAATCAAATGACCGCTAATTGATGCCGGAAAAAATTGACATATTATTCTTAATTAATCCAATTTCAGGAGTTGGTAAAAAGAATATCATACCTAAGTGTATTGATAAATTTTTAGATAAAACTAAATTTAATCACACCATAGAGTATACTGAGTATCGTAAGCACGGATTTGAAATAGCATCAGAATTTAAAGATAAGTATGCTGTAATTGTTGCAATTGGTGGAGATGGTACAGTCAATGAAATCGGTTCAGCATTAATTAACTCTTCAACAGTTTTAGGTATAATTCCAACTGGTTCTGGTAACGGTTTAGCGAGACACTTAAAAATTCCATTACGAATTAAACAAGCGTTGCTTACCATTAATAAATTGAATCACATTACTATTGATACGGCTACGGTAAACGGAATTCCATTTTTGGGTACGTGTGGCTTTGGGTTTGATGCCTATATTGCTAAAAAATTTGATGAGCACAATAAAAGAGGTTTTTTGAGCTATGCCAAGTTAATTAACCAAGAATATGCTAACTATAAATCATTAACATTTAAAGTGACACATGACAACATGGTCGTTGAACGAAAAGCATTTATGTATTGTGTAGCAAATTCATCACAATTTGGTAATGGGTTTACTATTTCACCAAAGTCAGATTTACAAGATGGTGTATTTGAGCATGTATTTTTAGATGAGTTTAAACTAAAAGATATATTTTTAATGGGAAAACAATTTTTTACTAAACAGATTAACTATTCTAAGTTTTATAATGAATTTGATGCCAAAGAGGATGTGCAGATTGAAGTTTTGAACCAAGATAAAGCCATTTTTCATATTGATGGTGAACCAATGGAAGGTGAATCTATTTTTAATATTAAAATTGTGCCAAATTCATTACATATTATTTGTTAATTACTAAATACTATGAGAAAATTTAAAGTTTTAATTCTATCTACAGTACTGCTATTTTTTTGTATCACATTTTTGTCCACTAAAATTATTCAACAATTAAATCAATACAAAGCAAATAAAAATGAAATAGCAGACCTTTTGAATCTAGAAAATAGAGTTTTAGATGCTAGTGAAATTCTTCCGTTTTTTGGTGATGGAGATTCAAAATTAGAGGAATGGGATGTATTGTATAAAGAAGCGTCTAATGGATACGATACAGCTTTAAAGTATGGGTTTGCTTTGCTAGTGGTTGTCCTAGTCTATGCGTTTATAAATTACTTAACCTATCAGTCAACAGTTGAAAAGCAACGTGTATTAGGTATTGTCTTCATTTTTTCGGCCTTATCTTTTTTATACATAGGATTACAAACGCCATTTATAGAAGTGGAAGCTTATTCAATAGATTTTAAATTAGGAAGTGGTCTTTTATCTAAAACTTTTGAAGGTAGAACCTATTTCTTATATCAAAACAAATCTGTATTTGAATTGATAAAGTTATTGTTTGCTGGTGGTAATTTATTAGTTGGATTGTGCGTTGTACTTTTTAGTATTGTATTTCCTTTATTTAAATTATTTGCTAGTTTAATTGCTTTAACCAAACCGAATACAAATTTAGCTCAACGCTCAGTATCAATCATTAACAAATTAGGTAAATGGAGTATGGCGGATGTGTTTATTTCAGCCGTGTTTTTGGCAGTTTTTTCTTTTGCTAGTATGAATGTAGGAATAGATACTGCATCAAATACATTAATCGGGCTATATTTCTTTTTAGCCTTTGTTCTATTTTCAATTGTATCAGGTCAATTTTTAAAACATGTGATAACGCATAAAAAAAACTGATTTACGTCATTATTTACACTTTTTCTTATACTTATTTTTGGATGTTATAACTAACAAACAAAATTATTATGCAACCAGAAAAAACAGAATTAACAGGAATAAAATTTATTGATAATATTTTCTTTGACCACGACATTAATCGTTACGGTATAATTTCAATGCTTTTATTAGTAGTTGGAATATTAGGAGGTATTGCAGTTGGTATGGGAGGGATTCATTCTACAATTCAATTAATACTTTTAGCATTCTCAACTATGGCTGCCTTATCTATGATTTTAGCAGTTGCTCCAATGAAATATATTTTATATTCTAGTATGCTTGCTGTAGCTATAGATTTAATATTGATCTTAGTCAATACTATCTTTTAAAAGATTTACCAAAAATGTATATAAAAAGGAGAAACAATTTTGTTTCTCCTTTTTTTGTTAATAAAATAATGAAACATTTCGAGTAAAATTTTATCAATCAAAATAATTAAATTAATTTTGTAAACTTTAAAACTAAAAAGTAAATTATTATGACTGCAATTACAAAAGCTACTTTCGAATTTCCACACCAAACACATGTTTATAATGGAAAAGTTAGAGATGTATATTCATTAGAAAAAGATTTAATTGTAATTGTAGCGTCTGATAGAATTTCAGCTTTTGATTATATTTTACCAAAAGGAATTCCTTTTAAAGGTCAAGTGTTAAATCAATTAGCAGAAAAGTTTTTAAAAGCAACTTCTGATATTGTACCTAATTGGTTAATGGCTACACCGGATCCTGCTGTTGCAGTAGGTCATAAATGTGAGCCATTTAAAATTGAAATGGTAATTAGAGGGTATATGTCTGGTCACGCGGCAAGAGAATACAAAGCGGGAAAAAGAATACTTTGTGGTGTAGCAATGCCAGAAGGAATGAAAGAGAATGATAAATTCCCTACGCCAATCATTACACCAGCAACTAAGGCTGAAGAAGGACATGATGAAGATATTTCTAGAGAAGAAATTATCGCTCAAAATATTGTGACTAAAGAAGATTACGAATTATTAGAACAATATACATATGCTTTGTTTCAAAGAGGAACTGAAATAGCAGCAGAGAAAGATTTAATTTTAGTAGATACTAAATATGAGTTTGGAAAAAAAGATGGTAAAATCTATTTGATAGATGAAATTCATACACCTGATTCTTCTCGTTACTTTTACGCAGATGGCTATGCTGAAAGACAAGCTAAAGGAGAAGATCAAAAACAGTTGTCAAAGGAATTTGTTCGCCAATGGTTAATTGAAAATGACTTTCAAGGGTTAGATGGTCAAACTATGCCAAAGATGCCAGAAGAATTTGTAAACATGGTGTCTGAACGTTATATTGAGTTATACGAAAAAATTACTGGAGATAAATTCATTAAGTCAGATGTAACTGATATTCATTCAAGAATTGAAACTAACGTTTTAGGTTGGATTGAAAAGCAGTTTTAGTATTTAAAATACATTAATTTAAAAAGCCATCTATGTAGAAACATAGATGGCTTTTTTTTGTTGTGTTAATTAGGATTAGGCGTTTATTATTTAAGTCATATTTTATTCTAAGTTGAAATTGTTTTTGGTGTAATTGTAACTTAATTGGTGTTTATTGTGTCTTATTTAAAAAGAAATAGTATTAATTAAATATAAAAGTTATGAAAAAGTCAAAAACTCCAATTATCATTCTAATGGTTTTCACCTTAGGAATACTTTCCAGTTGTACCTCTTTTTTGAAAAATGGAATTACTGGAAATGGTCACGTAATTACAAAAGATGTTAACGTTGACTCTTTTAATGAACTAGAAATTGATGGTGTTTTTAACATTGTATTTCAGCAAGGAGATAAAGAAGCTGTAACTATTGAAGCTGATGAAAATATTGCAAAACTAATAAGAGTGAAAAATGTAAACAATAGATTAATTATTGATTATAAGGAGGAAGTTTCAATTAGAAAATCAACTAAGCTAAATATATATGTTACTATTGTAGATATTACAGAGATGGACTTGAGTATAGTAGGGGATGTTTTAACCAAAAGCATTTTGACTCAGCATAATATTGAAATCACAAATAATAGCGTTGGTAATATTGAATTGAATATTAATTGTGATAATTTAGTCTTAAAGAACTCATCTGTTGGTGATTTTACGATTTCAGGAACTTCTAATGAATTAGACTTACATAATTCTAGTGTTGGAGATATTTTAGCTAAAAACTTTATATCCAATGCGGTTATCGTTTCAAACTCGGGTGTTGGTGATGTAGAAGTTTATGCTAGAAATTTTTTAGATGTGACATCAAGTGGTGTTGGTAATGTGGATTATTTTGGTAACCCTAAATCAAAAAACATTAAAGACAATGCGGTTGGAGATGTTTCAGCCAGTTATTAATTGAATTAAAATAATAGAAATTGACTGATATAAAGTTCGTAATCTCTTTATGCCACATTAAAGCTATCTATGTTTTCATAGATAGCTTTTTATATTTTCAGTAGATTCGTTAATGTGTTATTTTTAAAGTATTTTTTGATTAATTTCATCCTTGATTTTAATTAATTTAAAAATAATTACAGTTTTATGTAATGATTTGAAATATGTGCCACTAATCAATAAAAGACAATTTTGAGCAACGATTTTTACAAAGTATATATTTTACCTTTTTCAGGTATAATTATTAAGTTATGCAGAGCATACACTAATTCACAGGAAGATTTTGAGGATTACTACCAAGAGGTTTGTTTACAGATTTGGCGGAGTAAACCCAATTTTCGTGAAGAATCAGAATGGAGCACATGGGTGTATCGAATTTCCTTAAATGTTTGCCTGACGTTACTTAAAAAGAGAAAAAACAATAAGCAACATTTTGTTTCGGATAGTATTGCTTCAGAAGAAACTGAAGATAGCTATGCATTTTCAGATGAATCCTTGAATTTATTATATATCGCAATTAGGCAACTACCTGAAATTGATAGAGCTGTTATTATGCTGTATCTAGAAGAAAAATCATATCAAGACATTGCAAATGTAATAGGAACAAACCCGAATAATATTGGGGTAAGAGTGAGTAGAATAAAAAATAAATTAAAAACTTTATTAGATGGAAAAATCAATTGAAAAAATATGGTCTGAAGGCTTTTTAGCTAATGATGCATTAATAGTACCGAAAATTAATAATCTATATGAACAAAAGTCAATTCATATTATTGATAAGTTTACGCGTATGTTTAAAATTAATTTGATTGCAATTATAGTGTTTTCCTTCACCTTTTTGCTTGTCACTATTTACTTTGGATTCCCAATTACAGGAATACTATTTTTCATTATGCTTTCAATTCTTGTCATTATTAATAAGAAATTATTAAATAGTTTGAAAGAAATAGATTACAGTAACAATAGCTATCAATACCTTAAATCCTTTAATTTCTGGATGAAAAAGCAAATAGCAGTGAATAAAAAAATTGCATCCTTTATGTACCCAATTATATTTATTGCTATAATCCTGGGGCTTTGGTTTCAAGACGCTGAGGGGGTACCATTAGGAGAAAGGTTAGTAGGGGAAATTCTTTACGGTTTTCCAGACACTTATTTACTATTTGGAGTTCCATTAATTGGGATTGGTATTGCATTTTTCATTATTGTATTGTTGGCTTTTTTTGGTGGTAGAATTTATGAATTTGATTTGAAGATAGTTTATGGCCGAGTGTTAAAAAAGTTAGATACTTTACTTTCTGATTTAGAATATTTAAATGACTAATTGTTAATAGTATAAAATTAATTTGAAATTAGTGTAATAAGTTGTTGCATTAGGACACTAAATAAGAAAAAGGATATTATGAAATTAGAAAATGCATTACACATTTTAACAGATTTGAAAAATCAATCTGTTAAAAAATCTGAGATTAAAATTTACAATCAGTTCATTACACTAATTAGAGCATTAATCAATAGAGAGTTCTCTTCTGTTGAGCTTCAGTCTATCGAGTTTGAATTGGATGAGTTAGAATTGCACTTAAATCAAACCCAAAAACTAAGATTCTATAAAAAAGGATTAATTAAGTTTGAAACTTTCTTAAAAGAGAAACTGACTTTGGTGTCAAACCTTCACTACACAAAGCTGTATGGTGGTTTAGGTACCTCATTTGGAATTCTTTTTGGTGTCATAGCCTTGTCTAGTTTTGATAGATCATTGGGGCTTGCTTTAGGTATGATAATCGGAATGGTTATAGGTTCAATTATGGGTAAATCAATGGATGCTAATGCAAAAAGAGAGGGTAGAGTACTCTAATTTAGTTTGTGTGGGGGTACTAATTCCACCGCAATTTTATATTATTAGATTCTTCATCCCAAATTAATTTTGGTACACCTATACCGTTCTTTGAATAGGTAACTGTAGATCGTACAACATGTTTTTTATAAATGGAATAATTTTCACCAATAACAACGACTCTAATAATTTGATAGGCTATTATCTCATTGTAATTATTATACTTTAAGTTTTCTCGTTCTTCAGTAATGCCTTGTTGAAACGTGTCATCATATTCTTTGACATATACTTCTATACTTTGTGCTATTTCAGAAAGAATCTTGTCAATTTCAACAATTTTTTTTTTAGGGTAAGTATTATCCCAATTTGGCTGAAATCGTATAGCCCTTTTGTACATTTTTTTTGAAATTAAATAGTCTTTATGAGAAAATAAGACATCACCTTTTGATATCATTTTATTATACTGTTTTTTATTAAATGCAAGTATAGTAGTATCGTTAGGTTGATTAGCTATTCTAGTAGAGTCATTTTGTTCTATACCTTGTGTGATTCCACTAATAGATAGTAGTAATACAAAAATAATAGATGAAAATAACTTGCTTTTGCTCATACGAAAGTTGTATCTTCAATAAATATAGTCTTAATTAAGTAAAAAAGCAAATGTACAAGACTATAACACAGATAATAACAATATTTTTAGGGTATGAAAGTAACAGGGTTTACATTTATTAAAAACGGGATCTCACTTGATTATCCAATAGTTGAAGCTATTAAATCCATTCTGCCAATTTGTGATGATTTTATAGTGGCTGTGGGTAAGTCTGAAGACAATACATTAGAGATGATTCAATCTATAAAATCATCTAAAATTAAAATAATAGAGACCGTTTGGGATAAAGAGAACCGTGAGGGAGGAAGGGTTTTAGCTTTAGAAACTGATAAAGCATTTAAAGCTATTTCAGAAGAATCTGATTGGGCGTTCTATATTCAAGGTGATGAAGTAATTCATGAGCAGTATTTAGATACGATAAAAACCGCAATGCTTAAACATAAAGATAATATAGATGTGGATGGTTTATTATTTAAGTATCAACATTTTTATGGATCATATGATTACATTGGTATTTCATCAAACTGGTATAAGCATGAAATTAGAATTATTAAAAACAACACCTCTATTTATTCGTACAAAGATGCACAGGGCTTTAGAAAGAATGATAATGTAAAACTTAATGTTGTTCCAATTGACGCTTACGTAAATCATTATGGATGGGTGAAAGAACCTGAAGCTATGCAGAAAAAACAAGAATCGTTTCATAAACTATGGCATGATGACAATTGGGTTGAAGAGAATGTAGTAAAAGCTAAGTCATTTGATTACGAATCTAATGTCAATCAATTAAAAAAAATTGAAGGAACACACCCAAAAGTAATGCTAAATAGGGTTAAAATGAAAAACTGGACGTTTGACCATGACTTATCTACCGTAAAGAAAAGCTTAAAGGATAGGTTAAAATCGCTTGTTACATCTATTTTAGGTTTGAATTTGGATTATAAGAATTATAAAATCATAAAAAAGTAAAAAAACACATTAATCAATATATAATTTTCAAGTCATTCTTGTTATATTTGAACATCATAAAATAAGATACAATGGGTAGAGCATTCGAATTTAGAAAAGCACGAAAAATGAAACGTTGGTCAGCAATGTCTAAAGCGTTTACAAGAATTGGAAAGGAAATAGTAATGGCTGTTAAAGAAGGTGGCCCAGATCCTGACAATAATTCTAAATTAAGAGCTGTAATTCAGAATGCTAAAACGGCCAACATGCCAAAAGACAATGTTGAACGTGCCATTAAAAAAGCATCTGAAAAAACGACTGGTGATTTTAAAGAAACATTATTTGAAGGTTATGCACCGCATGGTATTGCTATTATTGTTGAAACAGCAACAGATAACAACAATAGAACAGTGGCTAATGTAAGAGCTTGTTTTAATAAATGTGATGGAAATTTAGGTACAGCTGGTTCAGTTGAATTTATGTTTGATAGAACGTGTAACTTTTCTGTAAATGGTGAAGGATTAGATGCTGAGGAATTAGAATTTGAATTTATTGACTTTGGAGCTGAAGAAGTGTTTGCAGATGAAGACAATATCGCAATTTATGGAACATTCGAAAGCTTTGGTGCAATTCAAAAAGAATTAGAAAATCGTAAAATAGAAATATTATCATCAGGTTTTGAAAGAATACCTACAGTGATGAAAACCTTAACTGATCCAGATCAAATTGCTTCAGTTGAAAAATTATTAGAAAAATTAGAAGATGATGATGATGTACTTAATGTATTTCACAACATGCAATTAGAGGGTTAATCTCTTTATTATTTTAGTAAAAAAAGCCATTCAAAACTATATGTTTTGAATGGCTTTTTTATTTAATAACTATAAAATAGTAGCTTATTAAATTGTACTAATAAGTTACTACAGTCTGATACACTTGTGATACTTCATTTTTTAGTGTCTTTTGTGTCCAAGATAAAATCACGCTACCATTATCAGCTTCAACTAAAACGGGATGGTTACAATCTTCATTAATTGTAGTAACATATTTAATATGTTCTGTTCCATCTAAATTTTCAAACTTGATTCCAATTTTATCAATGAAACCATTTTCAGTTTTGAACGTTTCATCCCAAGTCAATACACTTACACCATTTTTTAAAGTAATTGCTTGTGGGTGTCTAGCATGTGGATTAATTAATTCACGTTCCGTAAAATGGTTTGTATTTTCAGCTAAATTAGTAGTGTAAACACCATCTGTTCCACCTGAAGTAAACCAAAAGAAGGAAACACCTTTCTCTGAATTTGTAATAGATGGCCCAGTATGAGGGCATCCAAAGATAACCCAATTATCTTCACTTATTCGTGTAGATTCTGTAAAGGAAATACCATTATCAAAAGATGACAAATGAACAATGTCGCGAATACTGTCATTAATTATATCTCTATAAGCTACATGAACTTTATCGGTATTGTCTACAAAAATATCTGTTCTACAACATTGACACGTTTTTTGACCAATTTCAATATCCTTTCCAAATCCTTTATTTTTAGAAGTCTTAGCAAAACATAAAGTAGACCCATCTCGTTGACGTTTTCTTCCATCTAACCAAACGGCACCAATCTCTCCGTCAGGTAGAACTGAAATATCGAAAAAACTTCTACCAATCCCCTCGCTAGTATCCGTATGTAAATAATTAGGCTTTGACCATGTTTTTCCATCATCAAATGATTGGGTGTAATAAATTGCACCAGCAAATCTATTTTTTGGAGTAGGTGTTCTTTTTTGATAAACTGCAACTATAGAACCATCTGCTTTAAAAGCCAATTTTGGCATTGTTTCTTTATGAGGTGTTAATCCTTTTGTTGGGCTCACTTCAATAGGACTAGAAAATGTGTTTCCATTATCTTCAGAAATTGAATAATAAAAGAATGCATTTTCATCTTCACCTTCTGCCCAACTTATAACCGTTTTGTTTTCGTGATTTAATGTAATGAACGGACTGTCAGCTAAACTTCTTCCAGTGGAAATCATTTTCGATTCCTTGATTTTAATTTCCTTATTACTAATTTCAATGTTATTATTATCTGATACTCCGCATGAGATTAATACAGCAATTAGTGCAAAAAATATATACTTTTTCATAAAATTATTTTTTTTTATAAAGGAGGAGCAGATATAATCTACTCCTCATAATTTAAAAGGTTTACTTTTTCTTTCCTTTAAAATTGTATGCTACACCAATGTTTACTGATAATGGACTACCAATAGTGTAACTTTTACCCCATTTAGATTTGCGAACATTCGTTGCATATAATGAGTTAGTAACATTAATTGTATTTACCCAAAGATCAAAGTTTTTGATTTTATAACCAGCTCTAATATTTATTAAATTGAAACCAGGATATTTTTCTGTATTCTTAGTATCTAAATAATATGAGCTTGAATGCTGCCATTCTAATGAAATACGAGCATTTTTGATAAAGTGTGGTTTATAAGTAACTTCTGCATTGGCAATAAATTTTGGAGCTCCATTCATATCATTCCCAGATAAATCTGTCGTACCTTCTTCATGTTTTACAAAAGTATGAGTTGAATTGGCACCACTAAAACGAAATGCTAATGACTTAACAGGTGTCAAATTTAAAGTATACTCTACACCTTCATGTTTAGTTTTACCAGCATTTTCATTTTTTGAAGACCCATCATCTTGCAATACGCTAATAATTTCATTAGTTCCGTTTAATTGATAAAAACTAACCTCAATATTTGCTTTGTTTTTCACTAAACTTATCCATCCACCAAATTCATAATTAGAATATGTTGCGGGTTTTAGTGTGGGAACCTTTGTTCCTCTATATAAATCACCTACACCTGGAGGAGAGAATCCAACCGAGTAATTTCCATAAGCTCCATTTCCTTTTCCAATATTGTAAGTCATACCAATTTTAGGCGTGAAATGTTCAAAATAGTTTTGTTCATCTGGTGCGCCAGAAAAAGCTAAAGAATCCAAGTGGTTATTGTAATTATAATCAATACGATCATAACGTAAACCTGCAATTATTTTAGCATTTCTTAGTGGTGTTAATTCCAATTGTGTATAAGCTGAGGAGTTTAATATGTCAACTTGGTAATCTGCTAATAAAGAATCATGTTTTGTGAAACCGGTATAAATCCCATCTGTATCTTTATCAATTGATATATAATTTGCTGAATAAGTGTTAGGACTAAAATCAACACTAGCACCAGTTATCCAATTTGCTTTTAAGAATTTAAAGGATTGTTTATGTTGCGCCACTAAACCATAACTTTGAAATGAGTTATCATTAATTTCACCATGCGCTAATAATGGATTACCTGTTCCCATCCAAGCTTTATAGTCATCTTTAACTCTATAACTTGGTGTTTGTCCAATAGAATTATTTCTAACGAATGCAGTAAAAGTAGTTTTTGATTTTTCAGACCAATATTCAGTTAATGAAGATCTAAATCTCAATGCATTTACAGTTCTATTCGTAAATGTATGTAAACTTGTAAAATCTTGATCGTAAAAAGTAGTACTATCTAAACTTCCCGTCATATCTGTTTCATAATCAATGTAACTTATGGCATTCGTCCAAATTGTTCTTTTATTTATTTTCCAATCTCCTCTTAATGTTAAAGCTAATTTTTCAAAATCACTGTGATCTCTGGGCCCGTTACTTCTATTAGCATAATATCCACTTGCAACAATTCCTATCTTCTTAAATGTATTAGAAGCAGCAAAATCAGCTCGCTTATATCCAATGTTGTTTCCTTGAATTTGAATTTTACCTGTCGGTAAAACAGTAGGTTTTTTTGTAATAAAGTTGATAGCTCCACCAATTGCTTCACTTCCATAAATTGAAGATGCTGGTCCTTTAATTACTTCCATACTTTGTGTACTGGCCATATTAATTTCAATAAGTGCATTATGGTTAAAAACACCAGTAGTTCTAATTGGAATTCCATCTTCTAAATATAAAAATAAACTTTTGTATGACATAGGTTGACGAATACTCATACTGTGTTGTTCGTTACCTAAATCAACCATGAACACACCATTTACTTTATTTAAAACTTGGTCAATTGACGTTGCTTTAGTTTCTTCTAAAAGTTGTGGGGTGATAACTGAAATAGCCATTGGAGCATCTTTTCTTTCCTGTCTATCTCTACTTGATGTTACAATAACTTGATTGGTTGTCAATGAAGAAGAAGTTAATGAAACAAAAATGTTTTGCTTCCATTTAACCGTTTTTGTTTCGTACCCAATAAAGGAAACAGAAATACTGTCTATTTTTGATGCATTACTAAGTTCAAAGTTTCCATTTAAATCTGTTATACCACCTTTTACTGTATTTTTAATTTTAACCATAGCACCTGTTAAGGGTTCATTTGTATCAAAATCAATCACTGTTCCTTTAAATAGTTGTTGAGAATAGCTGTTTAAGGACATAGCTATTGTCATTAATGTAATATATATTGTTTTCATTCTATAAAATTTATTAATAGTCAATTTATTGTTATGATAAAGCCATAACAACTTTACGCTCTATCAGAATAAAGCGTTTATTTAAATCGGGAATAAATTTATAAAAACTTGGGTGGAGGTGTTGGAATCTCTAGGTACAGAGAGTATATGACATTTGGAGTGTATACAGATTTTTTTGATTCTAGTTCACTCAAGGTACTAAAAGAAATAGGTTTTTCAAATTGGAAAAATAGAACTGTATTAACTTCTTCATTTGGAGATGGGATAGGGAAGTCC
>Ga0209292_1005533_pt1 | contig 12861 bp, 7 predicted proteins | sample GOMGulsemesocosm_2_FD_184634 | JGI IMG/M metagenome (GOLD analysis project Ga0209292, IMG submission 184634) | Methane-oxidizing microbial communities from mesocosms in the Gulf of Mexico - GOM9C Gulf of Mexico (SPAdes) (version 2) | ecosystem: Environmental > Aquatic > Marine > Cold seeps...
TGGGGCCGGGCTCATGTTTGCAGGCATTACCGACACCTGTGCGATGGGCATGATGTTGGCCGTGATGCCATGGAACCAACGAGCCAAAGACGTCTAACGTTATTTTTAAAGGCAAAACAGAGAGTCATAACATGTCGTCACAGCAACCCAAGCCTCTGGTTATTGATTACTATTCTGATGTGCTCTGCGTCTGGTCTTGGGTTGCCCAGCGCCGTAATGATGAACTGCACAGCCAATGGGGCGAGCAGATCCAGCTGCGTCCCCACTACCTCAATTTATTTGGCAGCTACGAACGCAGGATGTCCCAAAAATGGGCGACTCGTGGCGGCGCAGAAGGCTTCGCGGATTATGTGCACGCATCGGTTAAACCTTTTGATAACGCCCCAATACACCCAGCGCTTTGGCGCAGCACAAAACCTCAGTCATCACTCAACGCTCACCTATTCATTAAAGCTTGTGGATTACAATATGGTCGCGAGGCCAGTGAGCGGTTCACACTGGCCATCCGCGAAGCCTTTTATGCGCAGGCGCAGGATATTGGCCAACAATCGATTATATTGGACATTGCCAAGCGACAATCACTCGAAAGCGCGCTCTTACTCAACGCACTGGAGTGCGGTACAGCAGCGGCCGCATTGATGGTGGATTATCAAAAAGCGCAGGAAAATAATATAAAGGGCAGTCCCTCTTGGGTGCTCGACGGAGGGCGACAAGTGCTCTACGGCAATGTCGGCTACCGTGTTTTACACGCCAATATTGAAGAGCTGCTGCGCAAGCCAAGCGGTGAGGCCAGCTGGTGTTGAATACACCTCTAGTGAGCGTTTCAACACATCCCTTATAATTACTATACAAAACCACCCCAGCAACATTAATGAAATAAAACCGGTCAACATAAGAGCGCACTAAAAGAGACATGACACTGCAGCTACGCCCCTACCAATTGGACGCCGTACAGGCGACTCTCGAACACTTCCGTCGCAGCAATGAAGCTGCGGTCATAGTATTACCGACCGGCGCGGGTAAAAGTCTGGTCATTGCCGAGTTGGCTCGCCTCGCTAAACGGCGTATCTTGGTACTCGCGCACGTTAAAGAGCTGGTAGAACAAAACCACAGCAAATACCAAAGCTACGGTTTACAGGCGAGTATCTTCGCCGCCGGTTTAAACCGTAAAGAGAATAACCAGCAGGTCGTCTTTGGCAGCGTGCAGTCAGTCGCGCGCAACCTTGAAGCCTTTGCCCATGAGTTTTCTCTGATCATTATCGATGAGTGCCATCGTGTATCGCTCGAAGAAACATCGCAATATCAGCAGATTATCAGTGCCCTCTCACGCTTCAACCCAGAGCTGAAGGTACTGGGGCTCACCGCCACGCCCTATCGACTCGACACAGGCTGGGTTTATCAACAGCATCGTCAACTCAATTGTATTCGCACTCAACAAGACACTGCATTTGTCCGGTGTATTTTTGAGCTGCCGCTGCGCTATATGATTGAGCACAGCTACCTAACACCCGCCAAACTGCTTGACGCCCCAGTTGCACTCTATGATTTCGAACAGCTGCGCCCGTCCAGCAATGGCCATTACAGTGAAAGCGACCTCAACCGTATCCTGGGTGGTAGCAAGCGCGCCACCGCACGCATTACTGAGCAAATCATCGATCAGGCCGAAACAAGCCAAGGGGTGATGATTTTTGCCGCTACCGTAGCCCACGCCAAAGAAATTCTCGGCTACCTGCCAGCAGCGTGTTCAGCGATTATTCTCGGCGACATGCAAGACCGCGCACGCGACAGCGTGATTCAAGCGTTTAAAAATAAGCAGATTAAATTCTTGGTGAATGTCTCCGTGCTCACCACCGGTTTCGACGCCCCCCATGTGGACCTAATCGCCATACTGCGCCCCACCGAGTCCGTCGCGCTCTATCAACAAATCGTCGGTCGTGGCCTGCGCCTTCACGAGGGGAAAAGCGAATGTTTGGTACTCGACTATGCGGGCAATAAGTTCGACTTATTTGAACCGCAAATTGATGACCCCAAACCGGACTCAGATGCCGTGCCTTTACAAATACCCTGCCCCGTGTGTGACCATGAAAATAATTTCTGGGGTTTGATCGACAATGATGGGGACCTCATTGAACACTACGGGCGCCGCTGCCAAGGGCTGATAGAAAACAACGAGGGTTTGAAACAGCAATGCGACTTCCGCTATCGCTTTAAAGCGTGCGGATACTGTAACGCCGAGAACGACATAGCCGCACGCCAGTGCCACCAATGCTTAGAGCTCCTAGTTGATCCCGATAAAAGGCTGCAGGAAGCACTCAAATTGAACGATAAGAAGGTACTGCGCTGCAGCGGTATGCTGCTGGAAAGCACCCTTAACAAACAGGCTAAGCCGCGGCTTAAAATCACCTATTTTGATGAAGACGGCGCCGAGCTCAGTGAAACATTTGCTTTACAGACTGCCGCTCAGCAAGGCGCTTTTTATCACCATTTTATCAAACTACACATAAATGACCGCCTCAGACTCTCGCAGATTAAACCTAAGCACCCAGATGAGGCCGTGCATTTAGCCAAACACTTCCGCCACCCTGACTTTGTCATCGCCAGCCAACGCCAAGGCAAGAAGTTTCATCAACCGCAATGGGATATCAGTGAGAAACTGTTTGACTACGAAGGCCGTTACCGCCGCGCACATGAGCTGGGTTAACGGCGCCCCCTAACGTGGGCCCAAGAATAACTGAGGCACCGTGCTAGCCATACAAAAAAGGCGGTTAAAAAGTGGGATAACCACCAGCCGGAATTGTGTCAACCCTGAAAAACACCATCATTATCTATATTTACTCTGGATTAGGGTAAATGTACTAGGGGGAGAAGTTGACTCGCCTGCCAGGCTGTGCACAAGCAGGAAGAGCTGCACAGATCTATTGCAGATCTGAAGAGCCAGATTAAAGTCTTGCGGCCACTTCCCAGCCGCCATGTACTTCAGACAGCTCATCAAGCTTTGAGCTGGTGTCATCGAAACAGCCACTGTGTACTTCTCGGTAGGTCGTCAATACCGTGTAATTATCTGGGTGAAAACGAACTTGTACAGACATCACATCACCGCTTTTAATGTCGTGATAAAAGCGAGCCGCTCGCTGTGTGCTGTCAAACTGATAGGCTAGGTGGCGCTGCATGGGTTCTTTTCAACGGTGATCATGGCCGTGCATTATAGGGGCACACACACTTTCTTCAAGAGGCTAACGGTCTCATCATACAGATAACAAACGAGACTCCCCGATACCCTCGCCAGCCGTCGCCCTGCGATAGTAATCACTTATGATCGAAAATTCGCACCTCATCCCGATACTCTAGGGAGAATACCTCAGGGTTAGTTACGTAACCTTCACAACGTTCCAGTAACAATTCACTCGCCCGGTCATGTGGATATAGGTTCAATAACGCAGACAACATTTCAGCCGCCTGGTCAAAACGCTCATCCATGAGCTCAGCCATCGCCTGAGCATAGCGATCGACAATAATACTGGCAGCCTCACTCCGCATTAAGGGTTCATAAATAGCCAGCCCCGTCGAGCGCCCTTTCACTTGCACTCGGTCTAGATAACGAAAAATCCATTGCTGCTCTTTTTCTTTATCTGGCAAGCCTTGCAAGGTCGCTTCCGTAATAAGAAGCGAAGCACCGTAGTATTTACTGAGCCCTTCAATACGTGAGGCGATATTCACCTGATCCCCCAACACCGTATAATTCATTCGGTCTGACGAACCCACCAAGCCAGCAACGACCCGTCCGGTGTTAATACCCACGCCAATGCGCAACTGACAACCGTAGCGTTCACCTGCATCACGATTAAAGTCGTCAAGGGCCGCAATCATATCCATTGCCGCGTTCAATGCACACACTGCGTGACTCGTTGTTTTTATCGGCGCGCCAAATATGGCCATAATGGCATCGCCAATAAACTTATCAATAACCCCATCACGTGACAAAATACAGCGATTCATCTTACTGAAGTAATCATTGAGCAGCTCAATGAGCTGGGTTTCCGTAAGGCGCTCAGAGAGCTCAGTAAAGCCACGAATATCGGCAAACAAAACACTCGATTCAAGTGATTCCCCCCCCAATATTGACCCCTTATCCAGCAGGTGGGCTGCAACTTCACGCGATACCGACTTATCCAGTGTTTCTCGGATGGCCTGTTTCTCTTGTAGGCCCCGCATCATATTATTAAAGGCATTACCAAGCGCTGCAAATTCATCAGAACCTGCAACAGTCACACGGTGAGAAAAATTTTCTTTCTCCACCTCCTTTGTCGCCTGCCGTAATCGGTCAATCGGCTTTGAAATACCGGCGGCCACCAACAAACTTAACAGCAGTGACACCAGCACACCCAACCCGCTCACCAAAAGCGTACTGGTACGAATACCATCAACAAAAACCAATTCAGCATCCAGGGACTTTGCCACCACATAATCAGGGAAAAAACGATTTTCATCGGTTGTGTGTCGAATTAAGAATCTCTCATCAAGCAATAAAATTTGAGTTGTTTGGTTGTATGAAAACAAACGCTCTTCGCCAATTTCATCAAGACGCTTGGCGAAATGGGCCTTAGCCTCCCATCTAGACGACATAACCAAGCGCTGCTGCTCTACTATCCCGACCACAGCATCGACCGTTGCGCTTATTTTCTCTAGGTGTTTTTGGCTAAAGTGCTTTCCGAGCACTACACAACCCACCATTTGTTCGCCAATAAACACCGGGACGGCCACTACCTGCATCATGACATTGCCAATAAAAACATGGCCTACGCTGGGCTCCCCTTGGAGAACTGCCTCAAACAAACGGTGCCCCTCTAAACGACCCAGCAATTCTGAAGCAGAAAATTCAATGCCCTCGACAAGATCACTGACACCATGATCCTGAGCGTCTCCGTCGAGGACCATCATAAAATCAATACCGATCAAACTGGGAAGCAACTCTTGCGCGACTATGTCATTGCGGGTCGCCTCACTCAAAGAGTCATCCACAAGCAGGTCATAAACAAGCTTCAAGTCTGCTGCACTCACCGCACTGGCGTACAACTGATCGTAGCCATCTTCCAAGCGTTGATTAACGAAACGCTGAGTTTTCTGTAAATTTTCATCGATAAGCACTCTAAATCGAGACTCGATATTCTGCAAAGAGATGAAGTCCACCACGCCCACTAACAGTAAAATCATAGCAACTAGGGTAATCGTCAATTTATAACGAAAAGGTATTGAAAACATATCAACAGGTACTTACCAGATGGTTAATTTCGCACGACGTCAAAAACGCCCCAATAAAGGTTAACGTGAATACTTCAGCGTCTTCTTTTTATAACGCTTACCCTCTTTATTTTTATGCGCATTAATCTCACGCACCACCCGCATGCTTTTGAGCGTCATCAAAGGCACCACTGTATGTGATAACACGTCTATCACCAATGACTCCTCGCCGCCATAAATATGCCATGCACGTAGCTCATAGCGTCCCTTAGGCACACCTTCGATCTGATAGTGCCCTGCTGAATCGGTCGTGGAGAAGTAGTGATTCGCCAAGACAAGCACATCCAAGACCATCGCTTTGTGAATATTGCAGTACACCTTTTGCAAACCCAAGCTATCAAAACGCTGTGTTCCGTAATCGCCAATGGGGTAACGCCCTAGATCAAACACCCCAGGCTGATCCCGACTAAACACATTATGATCAAACTTATCACGGTTGTAGAAATGCACCACCTGGTCTTTAACCACAGGCAAAATCCGCGGGATAAAGCGTTTACCCGTTTGTTCAACCGCCACCATAGCAGTAGGTACGGCAAGAGGTAAGGACATCCCAATAGGGGTTAGCGAAACCACCGCATGATCAAAAGCAGACAACTGCCTCTTGCTGCCTTTCTTAAGAACCTCAAGTTCACCAGAGACCTGATAACCCGAGCCAAAGCAGCATTCACTGAAAATCAATAAAACCGCCAATAGGTAACCGGTTGCTGGCCCGAGTTTATTGGTGCTAATTATGCGCATGCAAAGCCCTCAAACGATGATCCACAGCAGTATAGCTGACGTCGACACAAGGCATTTGCTAGACTAACCCAATAAAATCACAAGCAAGCCGTCCTATAAAAACAAGAGCAGGCCATGTTTACCCTGGATCGAACCCAACTTTATTATCGTCTGATACCCTCCTTGACAAGTATGCTGCTGATGCTCTCGATGGTGTTCTTCTACCTGACCGAAGACGGCACGCTGCGCTCAGTGCGGGAACGCTTGGAGTGGATTCACTATGATTTAAGGCTAAAAAGCACACTCAATGACAGGCAATTTAATGCCGAAGATCTACCCGTTGTCATTGTCGATATCGACGAAACCTCACTGGCAGAACTGGGCCACTGGCCCTGGTCACGTGACCAGCTGGCAACCATCGTCGAGCAGCTCACCGCACAGGGCGCGGTCATTATCGCCTTTGATGTGCTCTTCGCCGAAGCCCAGAACCAAATCCAACAACAATTACAGCGCTATCAAGCAAGCCTATCGAGCGAGAAAAAACAACAACAAGCCGCTTTATTCGAATCCCTAGAGACAGCACTAGACAGTGACAGTCGATTCGCCAAGGTGGTAGCGGATAACGAGGTGGTGCTCAGCAGTATTTTTAACCGAGGTGAGTTCAAAAAATGGCAGTTAGACCACCCGCTGCCCGTGCCCCCTGCTCAACGAGCATTTATGCACGACATGCCGATTATGAAAGGGCACGTGAGTAATATCCCGCAACTGCAATCTGCGGCCAACTACACAGGGTTTATCAACGCATACCCGGATGCCGACGGGGTGATGCGTCGAGCACGGCTACTGCAACCCTACCAAGGCCTGCTGTACCCATCGCTTTCACTGGCCAGCAGCATGGCTTTTTTGCTGCCTGACGAGGTCGTCTTTAATCAAGATTATATTGGCAAAAGCCCCGTCCTTCGCTCCATCCAGCTGTTCAACCAAGAAATACCCGTTGATGGTAACGCCAATCTACTGATTCCCTTTATTGGCCCAGCCTATAGTTTCCCCTATGTCTCGGCCTCCAAGGTGCTCGTCGGCACCAACGACCAGAGCCTCGTTGAGGGAAAAATAATTTTGATTGGTTCGACAGCCGCTGCCCTGTCGGACTTCCGAGCGACACCCACCAATGCGCTCTACCCCGGAGTAGAGGTCCACGCCAATGTCATCAGCGGCATCATTAATGACCAGCTTTTCACCAAACCTGAATGGTCACATGGGATAAATTTTTTAATTATCGTCATCAGTGGCTTAATGCTCGCGTTAATATTGCCGCGACTCAGCCCTCTGCGCCAACTGCTCTTGGCTACATCACTGGTCGCACTGGTTATTGCGGTTGATCAATGGCTTTGGGTTTCCAGTCAGTTCGCCATCGACACTGTCGTGCCGGTCATGAATCTAGTCCTCATTGGTACTTTTAATATGGCTTATGGTTTTGTGATCAATAGCCGCGACAAGCAGCACTTGAAATCCATGTTTGGGCAGTATGTGCCACCGCAATTAGTCGAGCAGATGAGTCAAAAACCCGGCCAGTTTTCCATGGCCGGTGACCGCCGTGAGATGAGTGTACTGTTTGCCGACATACGCAGCTTTACCAGTATTTCTGAAGGGCTGACGGCCGTTGAATTAAAGGATTGGCTTAACGATTACTTTACCCCCATCACAGAAATCATCTTTAAGAATCAAGGCACCATTGATAAGTACGTGGGCGATATGGTCATGGCGTTTTGGGGAGCCCCGCTCAGTGATCACGACCACGCCTACCACGCCACCATGGGCGCACTGGCGATGCTTAGGAAGACTGACGAATTGCGGGAAGACTTTATTGCCACAGGCCGACCTGAAGTACACATTGGCGTGGGCATCAGCAGTGGCGAAATGAACGTTGGCAACATGGGATCTGTATATAGGCGCTCATATACTGTCTTGGGTGATCGAGTGAACCTCGGCTCTCGCCTAGAGGGATTAACAAAATTTTATGGTGTACAACTCATCGTTTCAGACAAAACCAAGGACGATATTGGTGAACGCATGCGCTTTCGCCATCTAGACCGAGTTCAAGTAAAAGGGAAGGTTGAACCCATCGATATTTATGAGCCCAGCGAACCAAGTAACCCAGCTGAAAATCCAGAGGAAAAAAACGATTACCAACACGCGTTAGACCTGTACTTAACAGGTGAATTCGACAGTGCCCTGGACGCATTCCACCGTTTACAAAGCACTTACACCGAGCGAAAAATTTACGACATTTATACCGAGCGCTGTGAAGAGCTCATAAAAGAACCCCCTGCCGAATGGCAAGGGGTATTTGTGCATACGAGCAAATAATGGAAACAGTTTCTACATAGGAAATTCCATCTCTCCACCTTCACAACCACCACAGCCATCATCCTCAGGGGGCCGGGGAGAGTCAGGAAGGGTTACAATAACTTCCTCTTCACGCTTAAATGCAGCGGCCCCCGTAATGAATACATCACCGGAGCCAACACTGTATGTGGTATTCACACCACCAGCTTTAGAGCCTACAAACTGAGCAGATAAGTCCCCACTCAGACCGCTGCCTGACAGAGTGATTTTAGTGCTTAAGTCACCATCAATAGCTGCCTTAACATCATTGCTTAATTGGTAGCTCGCGCCACCCAGCATCAACCCTAAGTTAACCTGAGAGAATATTTGGGCATCAAAATCAACTTTCAAACTGGTACTTGCACTCAAAATACTGCCGGTATTCCCCAGATTATCCGTAGGGGACGTCCCCCCTATGTAAGTAAATGATGCCTCGCCAGTTTGCGCCTGAATATCAGAAAGCGATGTCACGTGTGAATGACCAATGTAGTGAAGATTTCCGCCTAGCGGTTCTAGCACTAGGCCATTTTCAGCAACAGTGAAATCACCTACCCAGCGCCCCCAGTAAGCGCCGGTAGATGCCGAAGAAACGTCTTGATGTACCGCACCTCCAGCGTCGAACTGGCAAACCACGCACGTACTGCCGGATGTCTTTTCTAGGTAGGTTGGGGCCGAAGTCGCGTTCACATAGACCTTATGATCAGGGTCCACGGTAAATTGATCGTTAATATCGTCAACTGCTCCATTAAGACCCTTAACAGAGGCCACCAACCCCAAACCACCCGCGGCTAACTGTGTTCCCGAAGGCGTAATATCCAGTCGGTTAGCCCGCTGGTACAACCCTGTTGCCACCACATTGAGACCTCCCCCAGACAGGTCGTAGACCCCACTGATACCGGTACCACTCAAACCCAATAAGGTTGTACTCAAAGTGCCTGACAAGTTTGCACCCTGTAAGGCAACATCTGTGCTGACGGAATTACCCAAGGCCACAGGTCCTGGATTACTAAGATGGTAATCGGTGCCGCCAAGGGTGAAGCGATAACTGACATCGGTGAAAGCCTGGGCGTAGAAATCAAACATCACATAACTGCCATCGACATCGACAGAACCCAGGTTGCCAAATTGATCCGTCGGACTGGTACCACCAACATAATCAAAACTCGCTACCCCAACCGTGTTAGCGATATCTTGTTGAGAAGCGAGATCGGCGCTGTGAATAAAATGATAGTCATCGCTTAAATTTGACACTTCAAAACCATCACGAGCGATGGTGTAATCCCCAACCCAGCGTCCCCACGATACGCCTAACGCAGCGTTGTTACCTCTGTCAGCTAACTGTGCATCCGCCGACAAAAACTGACACACATCACAATCCACCCCATTAGCACGCTCTAGATAGGTAAGAGCCTGAGCGTCATCTAAATATGCTTTGTTTGTACTGCTAAGCAGTGCTTGATCAACAACGGTAGCACCCGCTTGTAGATAAGCAGAAGCTAACATCCCCCCCGATGAGGCAAGTGAGCCTGTCGGCATTACGTTTATTTTATCCGCAAGTAAGAACAAGCCGACCCCGTGAATATATTTAGAACCGTCAGAGAAGTTGTATATCGCACTGATACCACGTCCATCATCACCCACAAATTGGGTGAGCAGCTGACCGGATAAACCATTGCCTGTGAGCAGTAGCTCGGTATTCAAGCCCGAGCCAAAGGCTGTAGAACCAGCGGTAAGCAAGTACTGCTGGTCTTTCAAGGTCAAACCTAGACTTGCCTTGTCAAATACTTGCTGATCAAAATCAATCACTAGGTAACTCTGTGAGGCATCCACGCTGCCTAGATTACCCATATCATCCGTCGGCGAAGTACCATCAAAAAAGTCAAAGGTGCCTAAACCGGTAATACTGCCTAATACACTACTGCCGGTGGGGTTCGCACTGTAAATATAATGCAGTCCACTCAGGCTTGGCGACAGGGGTTTACCGGCTTCGAGCGCCGCATATTCTCCTTGCCAGCGCCCCCATTGGGCGCCAACGTTGCTGTTCGCCCCTCTGTCCACCAGCGAAGCGGTTCCCGACTCGAACTGACAGGCCACACAGGTTCCGTCATCAATTTCTAGGAAACTCAGTGCATTGCCAGCAACAAAGTAAGCCCTGTGTAATGCGTCCAGAGTAAATAAATCCGTGACTCGATTGAGCTCACCGTCGGATTGCTCGGCTGAAAAGGCCACACCAAATGCACCACCAGACTCAACAGCCTCACCAATTGGCTCGAAGCTGATCACCAATGACTCTTCTGTCTCCGTGCCACCACCGCCTGCCTCATCAAAGCCCGTAGGGGTTGTTTCCACACCCGTTGGGGCAACCGCTTCAGGATTGTTCGAGTCATTCACAACCGGTGGTGCTAATAACGGTGTTCCATCCCCAAGGCTTGGAAGAGGACCTCCCTCGGTTGAGCCTTCTCCTGGAGGCGGCGGCGAGCCAGATGGTGTGCGAGGAGGTTTACTACCGTCACCCAATGACGCAGGCGGTTTACCATCGCCCTCCTGTGAGCCGCCAGGCTTTTGCTTAGTATTTCCTCCTTCCGCCGCGCCAAGAATAGCCGGTGGTTTATCCAACATGACCACCGGCGCATCAGGGCCGGCCATGTAGAAATATTCACCAACATTGATCGTATAACTGCCTGAGCTATTAGTGATCTGAATCGCACCGCCTTTTACACCGCCATACAAGCCATCGGGTTCTGGAGTCCCTGCAGAGTTAAAACAATCACCCTGGCAAGATTTCAACTGATAGTAAGTACCACGAATACCAATGGTGGCAGTCGGCGTTTTGAGCGCGTAGTTTTCTTTGTTCTTACGCCCTATTGCTCCGGTGATGGTTTGCATCCCCCCTTTAAGGAGGTTATAGACGGCCTTACCGTCTTCATCACCGGTTCGATATTGATAGGTTTCAATCGCAAAACGACTATTGGGTTTTAACGCGAGCATGGACCCATCAGTAAAACGCAATTGCGCTTTTGCCCCTCCATGAGTCATCACCGTATCGCTGGCATAGACTTCAGAGCGACGTTTTAAGCGCCGCACTTGTCCTTCAAGATCCACCGCTTCAACTTTTCCTACACTCACAATTACTTTAGCGATGGGGCTTTGAACGGCATGGGCCGGTAATGCCATGCAAAACAATAGGTAGGTGATACCAAGCGCAAGCAACTGTCGCCACGTGCGATTAATAGAGTTCATAGCGCACCCCTAGTTGTCCGTATGTACGATCAAAGTCGTAAATTTCAATATTGGAATCTTGTTTCTTATAGCCAGTTTCAAAGGCTACGCGCCAATTCAAATCCCAGCGCCAATCAAATGTCACTTTTGCATCCAATACTGAGTCGTCGCGAGTCCTCTGAAAAATCACATCATCTGAGCCGTATTGATAAGCAGCATAAGAAACTCCTGCACTCAGAGCTAAGTTATTACGTAATACGACACGTTGATTGAGATTAAAACGCCAAAAATCACGTTCAGTCTGCGCTCTTGTCGATACTGTATCTAAGCGGGGCGCGTCGACACCGACTTGAAGAGAAACACTTGATAGTGCGGGGTAAAGAAATTCGGTTTGTTCATTCAGCGCAGCCGAGACATTCACCTCTAGAGCGTCCTTATTATTGAGCTCAGCATAATTAAACTCCAGTACACTGGCGCTCAACTGAACACTGCGTTTAGGGGTAAGCGTGTAAGACATACTGGTGGCTAAGCCCAACATTCCCCGATATGCCTCATCCGCCAATTTATAGTCTTGTAACAAGAACTGAGCGCTGACGTTCATATCTCGAGAAAGCTGGTTTACCAATCCTACTTGAGCGGTATAAGCGAAAGTATCCAAGTTATTGGTCCACCACACGTTATGATCAACCACATCGAGGCGGAAAAAGCGCGTAGTTTTGTCATTCATTGGGCTGTAATAACTCAGCCCCGCTAATAAATCGTTATAACCACCCGATGTCGCCACGCCATCATCACTTAAGGTACCGTTACCCAGCGTCGGGCTAAAGAAGCTGGCAGAATCTGGAGCAAAGTTTGTATTGGTATCGTAAGCGGTCCGCGTCTCTATGTGACCCAAAAAGCGCGCTTGACCACTGGCCTCTCGCTTTGCCATTACCGCTAGGAAAACTTCAATCTTTTCTTTTACATTCTGCGGCGGTGTTGACGTCAGTACACGTAAGAACGCTTGCCGCGCAAGGTCGTACTGTTCAAGCAAGAAGTAACCACGGGCAAGTTCTAACTGTACGGCCTGTAAATTAGGCTGTTGATACAAGACCCTTTCAAGCGCAAAGACCCCTTGGCTTACCTGGCCAGCGTCAATCGCAGCCATTCCGTAGTAATAATCAAAGTTGAACTCGCCCTCGAGCTCTTCAACCGCCAGCTCCCCCTGTCGATAAGCCTCCACCGCCTTGCCCTGCGCCAGCA
>Ga0209292_1005535_pt1 | contig 12857 bp, 11 predicted proteins | sample GOMGulsemesocosm_2_FD_184634 | JGI IMG/M metagenome (GOLD analysis project Ga0209292, IMG submission 184634) | Methane-oxidizing microbial communities from mesocosms in the Gulf of Mexico - GOM9C Gulf of Mexico (SPAdes) (version 2) | ecosystem: Environmental > Aquatic > Marine > Cold seeps...
TGCCGTAAAAGGTGTTCAAGCCAGCCATGCGTGCGGCACGGATATTTTCCCAGCTGCTGTCGGTCAAGAGCGCTGTGAAGCCCTGGCTTTCCAGCGCGCTAGCGATCGCGCGTGCTACCGGGTTGGCACCAACAATCAGAAAACCGCGGGGCGCTGGTTCGGAGACCTTCAGGATGCGCGCCAAGGGACGAGCCGTGGCGCTTTGGAACACCACGGTACCGACAATGATGATAAAGGTTAGCGCAACGAGTACGGGGGCTTGCTCAAAACCGGCGGCCTCAAGGCGCAGGGCAAACAGCGCTGAAATGGCGGCGGCGACGATGCCGCGTGGGCCGATCCAGGCGATCAGACTACGTTCGCGCCAGCTTAAATCCGAACCGAACGTGGCGGCCAACACCGAGAGTGGGCGGGCTACAAATTGCACGGTAAGTAACAGCAGAACGGAGATCCAGCCGAGTTGGGTCAGTTGCTGCAGGTCGATGCGAGCGGCCAGCAGAATAAACAGGCCGGAAATCAACAGCGTGGTGAGGTGTTCTTTGAAGGATAGAATTTCCTCCATATCAATGTGTTTCATATTCGCCAGCCAGATACCCATTAGGGTTACGCTGAGCAGGCCTGATTCATGTTGCAGGGCATTGCTGCCAGCAAACACCAGCAGCACCAGTGTTACGGTGGCAAAGTTATGCAGGTAGCTGGGCAGTAGCTGACGGCGTAACGCCGTGCCCAATAAATAACCAGCAAGGCAACCAAACAGTCCGCCTACCAGCAGCGTTTTGAGGAAGATAAACAGCGTATGGCTGATTTCTCCGCCCTGGCCAAAGGAAACAATGGATTCATACACTAATACCGCCAGCAGTGCGCCGATGGGATCAATGACAATGCCTTCCCAGCGTAGAATGTTGGCAATGCGGGCGTTGGGCCGTACACTGCGCAGCATGGGCACAATAACCGTGGGGCCGGTAACGACAACCAGTGAGCCGAATAAAAGGCTTAGCGGCCAACTCAGTCCCAGCAGCAGGTGGCAGGTAGTCGCCATCACCAGCCAGGTGATCAATACGCCGACACTGACGAGACGCCGAACCACCTTGCCGAGTCCACGGAGTTCGCCAAATTTGAGTGTCAGGCTGCCTTCGAACAGAATGATGGCGACACTTAAGGACACCAACGGAAAGAACAACTCGCCGAGCAGCTGGTCTGGGTCGAGCCAGCCTGATAACGGGCCAAGACAAATGCCGGCCAGCAGCAGAAAAAGAATGGCTGGTAGTTTGATGGACCAGGCGAACCATTGGCATAACAAACCGCAGAGGCCAATGACGGCGATCATCAGGGCTGCCGATTCAATCATAGAAAGTTTCCATTGGAATGAGTCGCTTCAGCATAAAAGTGAAGGCGGGTTGGGTAAAGTGATTTGTTCAAATGACATATTTCATTACACACTCTAAAAAAGAGCCTTCTATGCAAGCATCGCTTATTCGTCGTATTGCACTTTTTATTGGCCCGCTGCTGGCGTTGACAGTTTGCCTGCTAATGCTCAATGCGGGTTGGGCTAAGCCGCCAGCCTTCACAGCTGGAGTGACGGTGTTGTGTGCGGTTTGGTGGATTTTTGAAGCGGTACCGTTGCCGGTCACGTCACTGATTCCGATTGCCCTCTTTCCGCCGTTGTCTGTGCTGAATCATAAGGCAGTTGCTCTGGCTTATGGCAGTCCGCTCATTCTGCTGATGCTGGGAGGCTTTATTTTGTCAGCGGCTATGGCAAGCAGTGGTGCGCATCGTCGCATTGCATTGGTGATGGTGAATCTGTTTGGGCGGAATAGTGACCGCGGGCTGGTGTTTGGTTTTATGGTGGCTTCTGCAGTGTTGAGCATGTGGGTATCGAATACAGCGACCACTCTGATGTTATTACCTGTTGCATTGGCGGTGCTGGAGTCAGCCAAGAACAAGGCTTTGGTGGTGCCATTACTGCTGGGCATTTGTTATGCCGCCAGTGTTGGTGGTATTGGTACACCGATTGGCACGCCGCCAAATTTGGTCTTTATGAAAGTGTATGCGGAAAATACCGGCGTCGAGCTAACCTTTTTGCAGTGGATGAAGTGGGGCGTGCCGTTAGTAGTGTGCTTTGTACCCATCATTGGTTGGTATTTAACCCGTAAATTACACACGCAACAGGCCATTGAATTACCTTGCCTTGGGCAATGGCAACCGGTCGAAAAACGGGTGTTGCTACTTTTTTCGGTGACGGCGTTGGCCTGGATGTTACGCAAGGAACCCTTTGGTGGCTGGAGTGGCTGGTTTGGTTTACCCGGTGCCAATGACGCTAGCGTGGCGCTGCTGGCAGCGATTTTATTGTTTGTTATTCCCGATGGTCGGGGTGGTAAATTATTGACCTGGGAAGCGGCTAATAAAATCCCCTGGGGTATGTTGTTGCTGTTTGGTGGAGGCATCGCCATCGCCAGCGCCTTTAAGGTGACCGGGCTTAGTGAAGCGCTGGCGCATCAGCTGACTGGGCTGTCGAGTTTGCCGGTGCTGTTGCTGCTGCTCAGTATTTGTCTTGCGGTGACTTTCCTGACGGAAATGACCAGTAATACCGCCACCACTACGCTGTTGATGCCTGTTCTGGCTGCGGCTGGTTTAGCCTCGGGTATTGATCCGGCGTTATTGATGGTGCCCGCCGCGATGAGTGCCAGTTGCGCCTTTATGCTGCCAGTGGCAACCGTACCCAATGCGGTAATTTTTGGAAGTGGGCATGTCACCATTCGGGACATGGTGCAACGTGGCGTGGTGTTAAACTTGTTTGGCGCGTTGCTGATCAGCTTTTTGTGTTACTGGTTGATTGCTTAGGCGCCGCTAAGCGCTTTAGTCTTTCCACTTAATGTTGCAGCCCATGGATGGTTTTTGAATTTCGTTAACGGGCTGGCCTGCCAGCAGAGCGTCTAACGCTGCCCGTAAATCTTTGCCGCTGACAGGCACCTCGTTGCCAGGCCGAGAGCCGTCCAGTTGGCCGCGATAAACACAACGCAGCACTCCATCAAAAACATAAAAATCCGGTGTGCAGGCGGCTTGATAGGCCTTGGCGACAGTTTGCTTTTCATCGTAAAGGTAGGGAAAAGTGAAATCATTTTCTGCTGCGAACTCGGCCATCTTATCGGGGCCATCCTGCGGGAAGTTGATGACATCGTTGGCACTGATGGCGGCAAAATTGACGCCACTGTTCTGGTAATCATGGCCCAGTTGGCTCAGCTCATGCTTGATGTGAATAACAAAGGGACAGTGATTGCAGATAAACATCACGATAGTTGCCTTCTCACCTCGAATATCTTGCAGACTGAGCAGGTTGCCGCTGACAGTATCGGCTAATTGAAAATCCGGCGCCGGAGTGCCTAGCGGCAGCATGTTGGATTCGGTGCGGGCCATGGGGAACTCCTTTGTCATGATTAACAACCAGTATATACCTGCGATGGTCATGTGGAACTTAGTCGGATATTTTTAGGTCGCTACTTATAGAGTCTCGTTTCATGTGATAACCGCAGCTGGAGGTGGTAAATGGCACAGTGGCAGCAGGGTAAAGTGGTTGAAAATCAGCACTGGAATGAACGCCTGTGCAGCTTGAGAATTGAAGTTGAATTGCCGGAGTTTGAGGCCGGGCAGTTTATTCGTATTGGCTTGCCGAATTCTGTGGATGCGGAACAAATGGATGCACGCCCCTATTCCTTTGTTAACGGCCCTCATGAAGAATTGTTGGAAATCTATTTTAATCAGGTGCCAGAGGGCAATCTTTCAAACCGACTGGCAGCGTTACAGCCCGGCGATGCCGTTTATGTGGCGAATCGCCCCGTTGGTTTTATGACGGCGCAGGAAATATCCGACGGCGAAACACTTTGGCTGCTGGCCTCGGGAACGGCGCTGGGGCCTTTTTTGTCGCTGTTAAAAACGCAATTACCCTGGCAGAGGTTTAAAAAAATTGTGTTGGTGCATGGGGTGCGTAGTGCAGATGAGCTGACCTACGCTGAATTGATTGGCAAGTTGCAGCAGTTGCACGCCGAGCAGTTGATTAAAATAAACAGCGTCACCCGTGAGCCGTTTGAAGGCGCGTTATCCTGCCGTATACCTGCTGCTATCGCGAATGGTGAGCTGGAGGCGTTGGCAGGGGTTGAGTTCGATCCTGTGGGCAGTCGGGTCATGTTGTGTGGTAACCCGGGCATGGTGGCGGATAGCTTGGCTGCCTTGCAGGTAAAAGGGTTGCGTAAACACCTGCACAGAGAGCCAGGGCATATTTTGCAGGAAATCTATAAATAATCTGTGATACCGGAGCGTTATTCTGCGTTGGCGGGTTGTTGGCTAAAACTGCTAAAACGGCAGCGCTTGCCGTTGGGTAAAATTACACTGCTGGATTGGTCTAGCGTACTGTTGCCATGGCTAGTAAAGGCAATGGATTTGGCTTGCCCAAGACCTGTGCAGGGTGGGCTCAATGTGGCCAAGTATTGATTCTTTTGATGATCTTCGATGACCAATTCGCTGTCGTTGGTGGCGCGCCAGCTGCCGACCTGATGGATTCCAAGGTGCAGGTTTTGGGAACCACTGGCACTTTGAGTATCGCTAGCCAGTACTGGGCTGCTGATAAGGTTAGCCAGCAGCAGGGTGAGAAGGTAATAACGAGGGTTAAAAATTCGGAAGCGGAATGTTAAGGCAGTCACCTAAAATCACCTGATTTAAATTATTTGTAAAATGACTTGAACTCGGTTGTGAGAACTTTGAGTGTATTCCACAGGGATAATTCAATGGGATTTCAGCCGTCTTGCAAATACCTATTAATTGAAAGGTTTTTAGGGTGCTAGAGGTGATATTGGTGTATGCCCCTACAGGTCGCAGACCGCGCCGGCTTTTTCTTTAAGGTGTTTAACCAGGCGGTTTTGCTTGTCGACCAGGATCACTTTTGGCTCGATGGGCTGCTTAACCAGCTCAAATCCCATGATAATGATTTCTTCACCTTCATTGATCAGGTGTGCAGCGGCGCCGTTGACACAGATTACGCCTGAACCCCGTGGGCCAGCAATCACATAGGTTTCCAAGCGTGCGCCAGTGGTGTTGCTGACCACCATGACACGTTCGTTGACCCATAGGTCAACGGCATCAATAAGGTCTTCATCAATGGTGATGCTGCCAACGTACTCCAGGTTAGCCTGGGTGACGATTGCCTTGTGGATTTTTGATTTTAGGACCGTGCGCATAATCTCTCCGGTGAAACAAAAAAGGGAGGGAATCTGGCCCTTCCGAACAGGGCGCGTATTATGGCGTTCCTAAGCCATTGTTTCAACTCTGTTTTGCGGCTTGTTGATCAGCGAGGCTGGCTGCATCTGACGATGCAAAAATAGGCTAAGTGTTAGCGTGCATTTTCAAGCGCCTTTTTATTAAAATTGCGGTCTTTAAGGCCGTTTCCAAAACGGAAGTTGTTCATCAATAGTACGGTGCTTTTTCCGGTTTGATGATTGATCATTTCCATACTGTCTGGACGCCAGAACTTATTGATATAAAGCTGGTAGTCGCTGAAGGTCTGCGTTTTCAGCAGCGAGTCCTTGCGGTCGTAATAATCCACCTTGAGAGGCTGGTACATGGCTTTGTCCACCCAGGCAACCTGACGCGTGTAGCCGGAGTTCTTATCCTGGGGGTAGCGCTCTATCACAAAGCTGTCGCGCTCCTGGTAGCTTTCATCGCGCAGCCACTTGTAGGTGTATTTGCTCACCTCTTGAGAGCTGATGTCCTCATAGGCAAATTCGCTGCCCATATAGGGGCCTGATTTGTTGGAAGATGAAATACGTTTTACGCGTTTCAGGGCTGGCAAGAATAACCATTGATCATCCTGCTTTAGGGCGTGGGTATGGCTTAAAAAGGCGGTGCCTTTAATGTCGGCGGGCGAGTCGAAAATTGACAGGCTTTTGTCGCCATCGCCGGTTACTTCAAGGGTGCTACTGCGGATGTTACGGGTACTTTCCTGACCTTGCTTATTACGCAATATCATTTTCATGTCAGCGTATTGGTCAACCCAGCCGGTATCGCGGCGATCTGCTTCCTCGGCGATCGTTAAGCCCTTACTTTCCGGTGAAGAGTCTTCGGGGGCTTGTGTTGCGCTATCAGCGGCACCGTCTGCCGCATTAAGCAGTGGGCTTGTTAGTAGTAGCGTTAGCGCTAGCCATCTGAGCATCTTTTTTCTCCTCAAATTTCATTAAGATTGGGGGTAATAACAGGAAGTCCACGGCGAGAGCAAAACTGATCACAATGGCAGTTAACAGCCCCATGCCTGCGTTGAGCTGGAAGCTGGACATGGCTAATACTAAAAAGCCTGCCACCAGCACAACGGTGGTCGTAAAGAGCGCGCGGCCGACGGTTTTAAAGGCGTAACGTACGGCATCTTCGGAGGACATGTTTTTTTCACGACGAGCACGCAGATATTTACTTAAAAAGTGCACGGTATCATCAACCACAATACCCAGTGTCATACTCATGACGACGGATAGCCCTAAACCAACTTCGCCGACCAGCAGGCCCCACAGACCAAAGCCCATGGCGGCAGGAACCAGGTTAGGGATCAGGCTGATTAAGCCAATTTTCACGGAACGTAAAGCAATGATGAGCACCATGGAAATGAGCGCTAACGCAATGCTGGTGCCTATCAGCATACTGATGATGTTACGTTGGCCGATGTTAGCAAACATGATGGTGGTGCCCGTGCCCATTGCGCTTTTTATGTGAGGGGCGTTTTCCTTAAGCCAAGTCTGGACTCGCTGTTCGAGGTTCAGAATTTCATTGGTTGAAAGAGTTTTCAGGCTGGCCGTAAAACGTGTTGCTGATTTATCAACGTTAATCTGATTGTTCAGGTCTAACCCATAGGGCAGCGACATTTCGTAGAGCAGCAGATATTGGGCGGCTAATTCACGCTGATCAGGTAAGCGGAACCACTCAGGGTTATCACCGTGCATGTTTTTATTCAGCCGCGTCATGATTTCTGTAAAGGTGTTCACGTGCATGGTTTCGGGCTGCTGACGATACCAATTGGCAAAGGCTTCAATCTCGCGCTGAAAGTCAGGGTTGCTGATGCCACCAGGCTCGCCAGATTCGATTGAATAATCAATGGTGTAAACGCCGGTCAGATTATCAGTGGTGAAATCTGAATCATTGCGAAAACTGATGGTGTCATCAAAATAGTTGACGAATACATCATTAAGCTCGTTACGGGGAATGGCTGAAACCAGCAAAATAACAGTAATGGCGATAACCCAGAGTAGGCGTGACCGCTGGCGAACAACAAAGTCGCCGAGTTTAATCATCATGGTGTCATTGTTAGCGCTTCGTTCTTTAATGCGGACGGGCAATAACGACATCAATGCGGGAAGGAACGTGACCGACAGCACGAACGCAACAGCAACGCCAATAGCAACAAAATTTCCCAGGTGCCGGAAGGGAGGTACGTCCGAAAAGTTCAAGGCTAGAAAGCCCAGTGCAGTGGTCAAACTAGCAAGGAAGATCGGTTGTACATTGATTCGCAGGCTTTCCTTGAGAGACTCATCCTTACTATGGCCAAGGCGCATATTGTGAATAAAGGTTGCCAAAATATGCACGCAATTGGCGATCGCCACCGTGAGAATAATGGTGGGGGCTGAGGCTGACGGCGGTGTTAAGGGGTAGCCAATAAATGCGCCGAGGCCCATGGCGGACATAATAGAGAAAGCGATGACGAATAGCGTGGCAAAAGTCCCCGTAATCCCCCCGACCATTAACGCCAACACTAGCAGCATCAGGCCAAAGCTGATGGGGATCAGTGTTTGCATGTCACTTTTTGAGGATTCCGAAAAGGCATTATTCATCATGATCATGCCGGACAGGTAGACATCCATATCGGGGCTGTCGGCGCGGAGTTTATCTGCCATGTCACGGGCGAAGGCAACGACTTCGGGTGTCTCAGCCGTTTCATTGATGCCGGGAAGCTGAATGGTGACATTCACTGCGGTTACGTGCTCGCGATCTGAAATCAGTCTTTTAATTAACAGGGGTTCGGCCAGCGCTACCCCTTTAACTTTTTCGAGATCCGCCGCTGTGAGCGAGGAGGCGTCAAGAACCAGATCGCGGACAATTAAATCATCCTCTTCGGCTTCCGTATGCTGGAAGTTAGTGATGGAGTCCACCCGGGTGGAATAAGGGATTTGCCAAGCACCTTCGGTCAGTTTTTCAACGGTGGCAAGTGTTTTCCGGGTAAAGACATTGCCATCTTTGGGAGCCAGTACAAACATGACATTGTCATTTTTGCTGTAGGTGTTTTCCAACGATTCAAAGGCTTTGAGTTGCGGGTTATCCTCACTGAAAAAAACACGATAATTGGTGGTGAAGGTGAGTCGTTTTCCACCGGAGGCTGCGAGCGCAACTAGTATCAGGCAGAGGATAATAATGGGGGAACGCCACTGAATAACCCGGTTGCTGAAAGCTTGCTCAAAGTTGTTCATAGGATGTGTGAGGCTCGGTCGTGAGGGGCTGTGTATTTACGCTTCTTTAGTATAGCTGGTGTTCGATGCTTGGCTGTGATTGATGGTCGTAGATTTCAATCAGCAGCGCCCAAGTCAATATTGCAGCGATTGATGGTTAGTCCTGCGGGTGAGCATTAGGTTTAATATACTTCCAGAGTGGGTTCATCCAGTGCCGCCAACTGTTCGCGCAATTCAAGAATATGCTCGCCCCAGTAACGCTCAGTATTAAACCATGGAAAGTTCATCGGGAAGGCTGGGTCTTGCCAGCGCGATGCAAGCCACGCAGCATAGTGAATCATGCGTAAAGTGCGCAGGGTTTCGATCAGATGCAACTCGCGGGGCTGGAAATCATAAAATTCATTATAACCTTCCACCAGTTCATTAATCTGCGCGGTTCTGCGGGCACGGTCACCGGATAAAAACATCCACAAATCCTGAATCGCTGGTGCCATGCGGGCATCGTCAAAATCAACAAAATGTGGTGCATCATCGCGCCACAACATATTGCCGGAATGACAATCGCCGTGGGTTCGAATATTGGTTAGGCCGTTCGAGTTTGCGGACGCTAAATTTTCATCAATGCGTTGCAACAGGTCGCAAGTCAAGGTGTCGTAGGCGGGTTTTAAACTGGCCGGGATAAACTGCTCGCTAATCAGCTTGACGCAATCGTGCCCGAAGTTCTGGCTGTTTAATTGTGGGCGATGAGCAAACGGGCGGGAGGCACCTATGCTGTGAATACGGCCCATCATACGGCCGATAATCAGCAGATTGTCGAGGTTGTCCAGCTCCGGCGCATGACCGCCCTGGCGCGGGAAAAGCGAAAAGCAGAAGTCTTCGTGATGGAACAGGCTTTGGCCCTGGTTATTTAGCAACGGTGCCACTACAGGCAGCTCCTGCTCTACCAGTTCGAAGCTGAACTCATGTTCCTCGAGTATCTGTTGCTCGCTCCAACGATTGGGGCGATAAAACTTAGCAATCAGCGGCGTTTCATCTTCGATGCCCACCTGATACACCCGGTTTTCGTAGCTATTAAGGGCTAGTAGGCGACCATCACACAGGAAGCCCTGAGTCTCGATGGCAGTCATCAAAAAATCAGGGGTTAAAGTTTCAAAGGGGTGCTGATTGCTCTCTGGCATCTTAGCGTGGCCGTCTATTCTATTTCTTCGGTAAAGGGCTGGCCGGTCAGTTGCAAGTGAATGGCTTTTTTAAAGGTTTCAACACAAAGTTGATTGTCGCCTTCCCAGTATATTTCCAGAATATCGTCCATATTCTCGTCGTCCGGCAGGTCTAGCTGGTTGGTTTCTGAATAACTGGTGATTTCAGGAAACACGATACGTAGGGAGGGTTCCTGGCCTTCCTCCGGGCTATCGACGCATTCGATAAACAACATGCGCACGTCGATGTCGTAAACAAGGTTGGCAATGTAGGGTGAACAGTCGCCTAGTAGTTGATCAGTCAGGTCCATGGTGTTGCTCCGCCGCAAGTATTTGAATGGAAGGAATTGTACTGATTAATGAGAACGAATGCGCTGTTTCGTTACTGTCATTTTGACGTGGGGAGCTTAACTTGGGGCGTTTTTGTTTTTTCGTCGGTAATAGATGGCCAGTACACAAACAGCAAAGTTCAGCACGCTGGAACCGAGGAAGGCTACAATCGCTTCCCATTCGCCATATTTCTGGGTGTAAACATACAGACAGATATTGGCAAAGCCGCAGCAGAACCAGGTGAGGGCGCTAACGCCTTCAGCGCTGCGACGGGTAATCACCGCGTAAAGTTGTATCAGACTGGCGATAGGAAAGATAAAGGCTGGAATTGCACCAGCGATTTGGATGACCTGTTCTGAGGGCATTACAAAGCCTCTTGATAAAAGCTAAAGCAGCAAGTGAAAACGCCAGCCTTGATATGGGCTGGCGTTTTGCCGATTTAGGACAGTTTGTTGCGCAGAATCTCGTTAGTTTGCTGCGGGTTGGCTTTACCCTTGGAGGCCTTCATCACCTGCCCGACAAAGAAACCAATCAGTTTGGCCTGTTTATCCTCTGGGCTGGCGCGATACTGCTCCACCTGCGCTGCATTGTTGGCGATCACTTCATCAACAATTGTTTCGATGGCGCCGCTATCGGTTACCTGTTTAAGGCCTTTGGCTTCGATGATCGAATCAGCACCGGAGCCCTCACCTTTAAACAGCGCCTCAAATACCGTCTTGGCAATTTTTCCTGAGATGGTGTTATCGGCAATGCGGACCAGCAGTCCACCGAGTTGCTCGGCGGAAACAGGGCTGTTGGCGATGCTTTGATTGACCTTGTTGAGCGCTGCCAGCAGTTCACCGTTAATCCAGTTGGCGGCCAGTTTGGCGTCACCACCAATTTGGGTGGCGCTTTCAAAGTACTCGGCCATTTCGCGGCTGCTGGATAGCAGATCTGCATCGTAAGCACTGAGTTGGTATTGTTCTATAAAACGATGATATTTCTCGCGGGGCAATTCTGGCAGTGCGTCTTTAATCGCCTGAATGTAGTCCTCTTCCAGCACCACGGGCAGCAGATCAGGGTCGGGGAAGTAACGGTAATCGTTAGCTTCTTCCTTGCTACGCATGGAGCGGGTTTCGTTTTTATCGGCGTCGTAGAGGCGCGTTTCCTGTACCACTTTGCCGCCGCTTTCCAGAATGTCGACCTGACGCTCAACTTCGTGGTTGATAGCGCGCTCGACAAATCGGAACGAGTTGATGTTCTTGATTTCGGCGCGGGTGCCGTATTCTTCCTGGCCTTTAGGGCGCATGGACACGTTAGCGTCACAGCGCATCGAACCTTCAGCCATGTTGCCGTCGGAGATGCCGATGTAACGGATCAGCGTGTGAATCTGGCGCAGGTACGCGACAGCTTCCTTGGCAGAACGCAGGTCTGGTTCAGAAACAATTTCCAACAGCGGTGTGCCAGCACGGTTCAAATCAACGCCGGTCATGCCATGGTAATCTTCATGCAGGGATTTACCCGCATCTTCTTCCAAATGCGCACGAGTCACACCAATTAGGCGGGTGCTGCCGTCTTCCAGAGTGATTTCAAGTTCACCTTTGCCAACGATAGGTAATTCCATCTGGCTGATCTGATAACCCTTGGGTAGATCCGGGTAGAAGTAGTTTTTGCGCGCGAACACCGAGCTGCGGGTTACTTCCGCATCGATGGCTAGACCAAAACGTACCGCTAAGCGCACGGCTTCTTCGTTAAGTACTGGCAATACGCCAGGCAGGCCTAAATCAACGGCACTGGCTTGTGTGTTGGCTTCGGCACCAAAGGCTATGCTGGAGCCGGAGAAAATTTTTGATTGAGTCGCGAGCTGGACGTGAATTTCCAGACCAATGACAATTTCCCATTCCATTTGCTAATAACCTCTAATTATTCGATGCCCGCTGGCGCTTGCTGGTGCCAGTCGGTGTGAAGCTGATATTGATGCGCGGCGTTAAGCAGGCGCGACTCTTCAAAATAGTTACCCATGATTTGCAGGCCGACGGGACGATCGTTAACAAACCCACAAGGAATGGAGATGCCCGGAATACCAGCCAAGTTGGCGGAAATGGTGTAAATGTCGCCAAGGTACATGCTCATCGGATCACCGCTTTTCTCGCCAATGTTAAAGGCGGGGGTGGGTGATGTCGGGCCCATGATGACATCGACGTCATTCAGCGCAGCAACAAAGTCGTTTTTGATCATGCGACGCAGGCGTTGCGCTTTCAGGTAGTAGGCATCGTAATAGCCTTCTGATAACGCATAAGTGCCAGCGATGATGCGACGTTTTACTTCGCGGCCAAACCCTTCGGCGCGAGAGCGTTTGTAAAGGTCCTCTAAATCTTCCGGATCGTCACAGCGATGGCCAAAACGAACACCATCAAAACGAGATAGATTCGATGAAGCTTCCGCCGGGGCAATCACGTAGTAGGCTGGAATCGCTAGTTCACTACGTGGCAGGCTGACTTCCTTTATGATTGCGCCCAGCTTTTCATATTCGCGGATGGCGTTTTGAATGACCTGCTGAACGCCAGCATCCAGACTGTCGGTGAAGTACTCCTTGGGCAGACCAATGCGCAGGCCTTCCAGGCTGTTATTCAGATCAGCGCGGTAGTCAGGCACCGCCTGGTTAATGCTGGTGGAGTCTTTAGTATCAAAACCGGCCATGGCATTGAGCAGAAACGCACAGTCCTCAGCGGTACGGGCAAAAGGGCCTGCTTGATCAAGACTGGATGCGTAGGCAATCATGCCCCAACGAGAAACGCGCCCATAAGTTGGTTTCAAACCTGTGACGCCGCACAGTGCTGCGGGTTGGCGAATAGAACCGCCAGTGTCCGAACCTGTGCTGCCA
>Ga0209292_1005536_pt1 | contig 12856 bp, 11 predicted proteins | sample GOMGulsemesocosm_2_FD_184634 | JGI IMG/M metagenome (GOLD analysis project Ga0209292, IMG submission 184634) | Methane-oxidizing microbial communities from mesocosms in the Gulf of Mexico - GOM9C Gulf of Mexico (SPAdes) (version 2) | ecosystem: Environmental > Aquatic > Marine > Cold seeps...
CGTATTCAGTTGGTGAGACTCTTTATAAAAGCATAAGCGGCCTGTCACGCCGGGGATCGCGGGTTGTGGTTTGTAGAAAGCCGTCCGCTTTCTCTTTGCCAACAACAACGAAAGCCTGAATCGAAAATTTTTTGTTAGCAATAGAGGCTTTTTTTTGTGCCTGAAATTCAGGCACAAAAACACCTGGTACCGGGTGCTCATATCTTCTCTGATTCTCTCCATTTCGTTATAGCAACGAAGCCCTGAAGCTTAAAGATTATAAATATCTAAGTTTTGGTTACTTAATATAAGATTATTATTGATCTAAACCATAAAAATGATGATTAATATAGAATATACAAGCTAAATACAATGCCCCAATTTGTAACTTTAAGCGATATAAGTCACATTATTCAATAACGCATTAAGATGATAGAAAAGTTATGCAGCTCGCTGTTTTAATGCTCATATCGATGCTAATGATTATTAGTTAAAAGTTATTTTAATCGTATATAAATGACCATTATCACTATATTGGACGGTAAATAGAACTGTGATATCTTGCTTTGATAATATTAAATGTTGGAATTTGTTATGAATGGTTTATGTTTTCAAATCAGTAATTGGATATTGATTGTTGAAGAAAATAAACTGTACCGACAAGGAAGAGAAGTAACAGTTGAACCCCGTTTGGTTAATTTATTATCCTTTTTAGCATTGTCACCGAGTGAAGTCTTTGGACGCGAAGAGCTGATTGAGCACATTTGGGATGGTGCTATTGTTAGTGACCAAGTGGTGACACAGTCTATTTTTGAACTGCGAAAAATATTAAAAGATGGGCGTGTTGATTGTGAACGATTCATTGCTACTGTCCCTAAACGTGGATATAGGTTAGTCGCGGACACAATAAAACTAACTAGTGATGATGCCCATATGCTTACCTCTGAAGGCAAGAATACAGGCGTAATTATTGATGACGAAAAAAGTTTAGATAAAGATACTGAATTTGACTGCGAAGAATCCATAACCGTGTTTCCAGCTGGGCCATTAACACGTGCAGTTACGCATATCTCTAATCACACAGTCGCTGCTGAAGCAAAATGTAGTATAGAGCTTACTTTCTATCAGCGTTATAAATTGCAGTTATTTGATTTTTTCTTATTATCTGTTTTAATTTGTATTATTGTTCTGTGTACGTATGTACAAAGCCAGCCCGAAATTACTAAAGCATTAGATACACAAGTTATTGAGTTTAGTTATTATGGCAGTCAGAATTCAGATATTACCAGTGAGGAGCTCGCTGATGGCATTAGTCAAAAATTGATGTCAGATGTATTAATGCTTAGTGATTATCGTGTGCAATTAAAAAAGACAGCCTTTACAAAAGGTATATTACCGGGAAAATCGGTTAGTGTCAGAGTTGATAAGCAACAAGGTCAGTCTTACTTAGATATCAATTATCGAAATTATGCGTCGAATAGAATTATATTTAGTAAGCAGTATCCCATTTCAGATGGTGATATGTATATGGATTTGCGTCAAGCATCTTCGGATCTTATGACTGCTCTACACATAAATCCGACACAACAACAACTTGACAATTTAATGGTTGGCTTACCTAAAGAGCAGAGCCTATTAACGAAATTGATTATTGCTAATCATTATACTAATCAAGTCGATCCTGTTTTATTTAAACAAGGTATTAACCTATTTGAAGAAATACTTATGGAAAAACCGAATGCTAGATTAGTACTTGCCGAACGTTATATTGCCTACAATGTATTATCTTCATTATTGCCAACAGCTGATTTGGCAAAAGAAATTAAGCAATCAAGTGATGAGTTATTAGCAAATGAAACGAATATCAGTAATAGGCTATTACTTGCAAGAGAATATGAAGCGTTTGCTTTACAAGCTTTACTTAAAGGGGAGGAATCAAAAGCAAATCGCTTAATTCAACTGGCGGGGAAGGATCGTCGTTCTTCTTTATACTACATAATCACTGGGAAGTTATCCGAGTTAAGTGGCAATCTTGATAGTGCTGGTGATGCTTATACTCAGGCTTTTTACATTGATACTTCCATTGAAACTTATCAGTTAAGTTCTAATCTGGCCTTCCATAGTAACCTTGAGGCAATTGCCATTTTTATGCATAAGGCAATGAACCTTAATTCTATCAAATTAATATAAGTTAACTTTTAGCCTCTGCTTGTCAGGGGCTTTTTTGTATCTACGATAAAGTGCTTGGCATGCAGCTATTAACTATTATTCGTTACCGTTATTTATACCTTCCTGTTGTTGTAATTCTGCATATAAATACTATGAATCAGAAGTTTTAGTTTTTGGACGCTCACCCATAAGTTGGTGCTTGGTTAATAACCATCATATTTAAATTTTATAAATATACTTTTCGAAAATATAAATGATTTTATCTTCATGCTTATAAGCACTTGTTTTTAAGGGTTAAAGTTTAAGTTCATTATACTGAATATATAAATTAATTATAATGAATATATAAAAATCGCTTAATTTCCTAATGATTTTATTGTTCATTTTACCTTTATTTTTTTCTCTCTCATTCGGCGTAACCTGTTATTAGAAATCTAGGTGGCCTGCTGAGACTCATTTTTTATCTTGGCAATATCACCACTTAATTACTGGTTTGCTTACTGAGCATATTGCTCTACTTGATAAAATTTGGGAGATGAGATGTCATCTAATACAAAAAAAATTGGCTTAATTGCCTGTACTGGTGTTGTTGCCGGGAACATGATGGGCAGTGGTATTGCATTGTTACCGTCTTCTTTAGCCGCTGTTGGTTCGGTATCTATATTTAGCTGGATAATCTGTTTGGTTGGTGCGCTAAGTTTAGCCTTTGTATTTGCGCGTTTATCGACAAAAGACCCACAAGAAGGTGGACCGATTGGTTACGCTGGTGATGTTGCGCCAGTACTTGGATTTCAAACGGGTGTGCTTTATTACCACGCCAACTGGATTGGTAACTTAGCGATTGCTATTACAGGTGTATCTTATCTTTCCGTATTCTTCCCTATTTTATCAAGTCCAATTCCAGCCGCTATCGCAACCATTGCATCGGTATGGATATTTACTTTCATTAACTTACTCGGTGGTACTTGGGTTAGCCGTTTATGCACATTAGGTCTTGTGCTTATTCTTATCCCTATTATCGGTACTGCTACAGTCGGTTGGGCTCATTTTGATACCACGGTTTACACTCAGAATTGGAATGTTTCATCTGGTAGTGATTCAAGTGCCATTATTAGTGCTGTATTGATTTGTTTATGGTCATTCGTTGGTGTTGAATCTGCTGCCGTTTCTTCAGGTATGGTTAAAAACCCTAAACGCACAGTGCCGTTAGCTACAATGCTTGGTACGTCGTTAGCTGGTGTTATCTATATATTATCTACGCAAGTTATTGCCGGTATGTTCCCTGCTGCCGAGGTTGCTGCCTCTGGTGCACCTTTTGCTCTTGCGACTACGTCTATTTTTGGTAGTTGGTCTGCACCGTTTGTTGCTGCATTTACTGCGCTTGCTTGTTTCACATCGCTAGGTTCATGGATGATGTTGGTTGGTGAAGCCGGTAAACGTGCTGCTGCTGATGGTAACTTTCCTGCGGTTTATGGTGAAACGGACAAATCTGGTGTTGCTAAGAAAGGTTTAGTACTGGCTTCAATTAAGATGACGCTCTTGATGGTATTCATCACTATGTTTAGTGGCTCATCAAATACCGGCGATTTATTCAATCAGCTCACTACAATTGCAGTGCTACTCACTATGCTGCCTTACTTCTATTCAAGCGTTAACTTAATCCGTCTAGAAAGCATGACCACACGTAATATCTTCGTGATGTTGTTCTCAGGCATTGCGTGTGTATTTTGTCTAATCGCCCTCGCTGGAGCTGAAAGTTCTGCATTAACAGGTACTTTCCTTGTCTCGCTTATCATTCTTGTTTTTTATGGCAAGAAGAAAGGTCTTTCTCAAACTCAGCCTGCTGCGATATCCGAAACTGCTTAATCTGAAGAATCAATTCAATAAACCTTTTTAATTAATTTTAGGCGCTCTCTAATCTCTATCAAATGATAGCGAGCGCCCTCATTCGTCTTGGAGATTTCTAAATGAACATTATTGCTATTTTAAACCACATGGGCGTGTTCTTTAAAGAAGAGCCTATTCGTCAATTACATAAATCATTAGAAGCATGTGGATATGAAGTTGTTTATCCTGTTGATGATAACGATCTAGTTAAAATGATTGAAATTAATCCACGTATCTGTGGTGCTATTTTTGACTGGGATAAATATTCTTTAGAAATATGTGAAAAAATAAACAGTTTAAATGAGAAGCTTCCTGTGTTCGCATTTGCAAATGAGCGTTCAGTACTTGATATTTCATTAACAGACCTTCGTTTAAATGTGTCTTTCTTTGAGTATGCGTTAGGCATGGGCGACGACATTGCATTGAAGATTAATCAAGCTATTGATCTTTATAAAGACGCAATCATGCCTCCATTTACTAAAGCATTATTTAAATATGTAGACGAAGGTAAGTATACCTTCTGTACGCCTGGGCATATGGGGGGGACTGCATTCCAGAAGAGCCCTGCTGGTAGTGTGTTTTACGATTTTTATGGTCCTAATGCATTTAAAGCTGACGTATCGATTTCTATGCCTGAACTAGGTTCACTACTGGATCATACTGGTCCACATAAAGAAGCTGAAGAGTACATTGCAAAAACATTTAACGCAGATCATTCATATATTGTAACCAATGGTACTTCTACTGCGAATAAAATTGTTGGTATGTTCTCTGCACCATCTGGCAGTACTGTATTAGTAGACCGTAACTGTCATAAGTCATTAACTCACCTCATGATGATGAGTGATGTTACACCTATTTATTTCCGCCCGACGCGTAATGCATACGGTATTTTAGGTGGTATCCCACAAAGTGAATTCACTCGTGACGTTATTGAAGCTAAAGTTGCAGCAACACCGGGTGCTGAAATGCCAGGTTATGCTGTTATCACTAACTCTACTTATGATGGCCTGCTTTATAACACGCAATATATTAAAGAAACACTAGATACGAAGTTTATCCACTTTGATAGTGCTTGGGTACCATATACTAACTTTAATTCTATTTATGAAGGTAAGTGTGGTATGAGTGGTGAAGCTATGCCAGGTAAAGTGTTCTATGAAACACAGTCTACGCATAAACTTTTAGCTGCATTCTCCCAAGCATCAATGATCCATATTAAAGGTGACGTTGATAAAGAAACCTTTAATGAAGCATTTATGATGCATACATCAACGTCACCACAGTATGGTATCGTTGCATCAACAGAAACTGCTGCAGCAATGATGCGTGGTAATACTGGTAAACGTTTAATTCAAGACTCTATTGATCGTGCTATTCGTTTCCGTAAAGAAATTAAACGCTTAGAAGCACAAAGTGAAGGTTGGTTCTTTGACGTTTGGCAACCTGAAGATATCGAAACAACAGAATGTTGGAAGTTAGATCCAAAAGATGATTGGCATGGTTTTAAAGATATTGATGATAATCATATGTATCTTGATCCAATTAAAGTGACGCTATTAACGCCTGGAATGGGTAAAGATAGTGAACTTGCAGAGTCTGGTATTCCTGCATCGCTTGTTGCTAAATTCCTTGATGATCGTGGTATTGTTGTTGAAAAGACAGGACCATACAACTTATTATTCTTGTTCTCGATTGGTATTGATAAAGCAAAAGCACTGGAATTACTACGTGGATTAACAGAATTTAAACGTGGCTTTGATCTTAATCTGAAAGTTAAGAGTTTCTTACCATCATTATATGCTGAAAATCCAAGTTTCTATGAAGGTATGAATATTCAAGATCTTGCTCAAGATATTCATAATATGATTAAGAAGTTTAAATTACCTGAGCTGATGTTTAAAGCATTTGATGTACTTCCTGAAATGAAGATCACACCGAACAAAGCATGGGAACAAGAACTTCGTGGTAACACAGAAGAAGTTAAGCTGGACGAAATAATTAATCGTGTAAGTGCAAACATGATTTTACCATATCCTCCTGGTGTGCCACTAATCCTTCCTGGTGAAATGGTAACAGAGATATCACGTCCGGTACTTGAATTTTTAGAAATGCTATGTGAGATTGGTAGTAAGTTCCCTGGTTTTGAAACAGATATTCATGGCGTATACCTTCAAGATGATGGTAGCTATACAGTGAAGGTTTTAAAGCAAGATTAGGTTGCATTTAACCATTTAATCTATAAATTAATATTATTGATGATTCAACCAAAGAGGGCTTTATGCCCTCTTTTATATTTCTTGTTAAGGTATTATTTATGAAATCTATCTTGTCTATTCAATCTCATGTTGTATTTGGTTGTGCTGGTAATAGTGCTGTCGTTTTTCCTATGCGTAGAATGGGGGTTGAGGTGTGGCCGATTAACACGGTACAGTTTTCGAACCACACCCAGTATCAGCAAGGGTGGCAAGGAATGGTAATGCCAGTTGATCAAATTAAGAGTCTAGTTGATGGCTTAGTCAATATTGACAGCTTATCAAGTTGTGACGCTGTATTAAGTGGCTACCTCGGCTCAGCCACACAAGGCAAGGAAGTACTTTATGCAGTAGATCAAGTTAAACAGCATAACATTGATGCTTTATATTTTTGTGACCCGGTAATGGGTCACCCTGAAAAGGGCTGCATTGTTGTACCTGAAGTCATGGATTTTTTCAAATATCACGCATTGCCAAAAGCAGATGTCATCGCGCCAAATTTACTTGAGTTAGAAACGCTGACGGATATGAAAATAGAGAACATAGAGCAGGTGAAGCAAGCATGTTCTATGTTACTAGACCAAGGCGTAAAGATTGTATTGGTTAAGCATTTGAGTAAAGCAGGTATAATTGCAAGTCAGTTTGAAATGTTGTTAGCGACGGCTGATGGTTACTTCCACATTACTCGTCCTTTATATGATTTTATTCGCCAGCCAGTTGGTGTCGGTGATTTAATTAGTGGCGTGATGTTAGCTAATTTATTAGCTGGTCATACAGCTGTGCATGCTTTTGAATTGACGAATGCTATTGTTGATTCTGTATTGCAAGAAACGTTTAAACAGAACAGTTATGAACTAGAGTTAATTGCGGCGCAACAGAAAATTGCTCATCCTACTATTAAAGTCAAAGCTCGAGTATTGTAATTTGACGGATTAGATACGGTAAACAAGGCAACCTAAGGCTACCTTGTTTGTATTAATACTCGTGTATTATTTATTCTGTAGACGTAATGTTGGGAATAAAATTACGTCACGAATAGTATGACTATTGGTAAATAGCATGACCAAACGATCGATACCTATACCTTGTCCTGCCGTTGGTGGTAAACCATGCTCAAGTGCAGTTACATAATCTTCATCATAGAACATCGCTTCGTCATCACCCGCTTCTTTCTGTTGTACTTGTTCTTTAAAGCGTGCATCTTGGTCTTCTGCATCATTTAACTCTGAGAAGCCGTTCGCAATTTCACGACCGCCAATAAAGAACTCAAAGCGATCTGTAATAAGAGGGTCATTATCATTACGACGTGCTAACGGTGATACCTCTGCTGGATATTCTGTAATAAAGGTTGGTTGAATTAATTTTTCTTCTACTGTTTCTTCGAAAATCTCGGTGATCACACGACCTATTCCCCAGCTTGAATCAATTCTAATATTCAGGCTTTCTGCTAATTCAGTTGCTGTCGCTAATGTTGCAAGTTGCTCTGCACGGATCTCCGGGTTGTATTTCAGTATTGAGTCTTTCATACCTATTTTTGCAAAAGGCTGACCAAAATCAAATGTTAGATCACCATAAGGTACCATTGGTGAACCAAGAATATCGAGTGCTAATGTACGTAGCATTTCTTCAGTTAAAGCCATTAAATCATTGTAATCGGCATAAGCCATGTAGAATTCAAGCATGGTAAATTCTGGGTTATGGCGTGTTGAAATACCTTCGTTACGGAAGTTACGGTTAATTTCAAATACACGTTCAAAACCGCCAACAACAAGTCTTTTTAAATAAAGTTCTGGTGAAATACGTAAATACATATCCATATCTAAAGCATTGTGTCGTGTTATGAATGGACGCGCAGAGGCACCACCAGGGATCACTTGCATCATAGGGGTTTCCACTTCCATGAAACCATGTTTGTTTAATAGATTACGGATCCCTGTCACAACTTGAGAGCGAATTGTAAATGTATTACGTGCTTCTTCGTTGGCGATCAAATCGAGATAACGTTGGCGATAACGGGTTTCTTGTTCTGCTAAACCGTGGAACTTGTTTGGCAGAGGTCGTAGCGCTTTTGTCAGCAATTCGATATTGGTTAAGTTAAGCGTTAACTCACCAGTTTTGGTTTTGAATAATGTACCTTCAGCACCAACAATATCGCCAATATCCCATTTTTTAAACTGCTCGTTATAGAAATTCTCATGCAGGTTATCGCGGCTTACATATAGTTGTATCTTACCACCCATGTCTTGTAGCGTTACAAAACTTGCTTTACCCATTATTCGACGTGTCATGATACGACCAGCTACTTTTACCGTAACTTGTAACTTATTTAACTCATCTGCACTTTTATCATCGTATTTATTTAACAGTTCATTTGAGATCGAATCGCGGCGAAAGCTATTAGGAAAAGCATTACCTTGGTTACGTAAGTCTGCCAATTTTTGACGACGTTGTGCAACCTCACTTTGAAAATCGATTTCTGGGTTTTGAATGGTTTCCGACATATATAGCCTCTTATCTTTTATATATTAATTCATGTTATATGATTTATTGTTGAGTTAATTATTACGTTTAGTGTGAAAATTGCAGTACCACAATGCCTGAAATTAACAGTGGTACGCCTATTTGGCTGCGACGCCCTATCGTTTCACCAAACATATACTTATCGACCAGTAGGGTGCCAACAATACCGCCAGCGCCCCAAGTCGCATAGGCAATCGATAGTTGGATTGACTGTACCGCTTGACCTAGGCTGATGAATGCCATTGCAACCAGTGCAATTGCAAATACACCTGGTAATTTATTTTTAAAACCATCTGATAATTTTAAAAAGTAATTCGCGGTGATATCTAACAATATGGAAAAGCACAAGAATAGGATGTGTATGAGTTCTGCATTATTCATCATCATGTCCTTCATCTGTGTTAATAAAGATAAGTCCAGCGACGATCAAGCCAACACCGAAAATCTTAGCTGGAGTGATGATTTCATCAAACAGGTAATTACTAATTACTGTAATGAGTAAGATCCCAACCCCTTCCCAAATTGCGTAAGCCACTCCTAATGGAATTTTTTGGATTGCTTTAGATAATAAAAAATAAGATATCCCTATTAATACAATCATCGCTACCGTACCCGTTATTGGGCTGTTTTCAGCTGAATAACGCATGGAAATAGTGCCTGCGACTTCAGCAATAATAGCGAAAAACAGCATCATGCTGTGATACATAAAAAGTCCCTATTTGTATTAATAATGCTGTAATTAATTTCTTATTTAATTACTATGGGTTTAAGTGTATCGCTGGTTACTAAAAAGATGAAATCACTCAGCGTCGTTTATTTCATCACTAAGGGTTGTTATGAGATTAATACAAATAGAAATGTTTCTGTTGGCGGTTAAAACAGGATCTATTTCTGAAGCGGCCATACAGCTTGGTAAAAGCCGTTCTACAGTTAGCGCGGCATTGCTTGCACTTGAAGATGAATTAGGTGTGAATTTGTTATTACGGAGTGGTAATAAAATTGAATTAAGCCATATAGGTGAAAATATCGTTGCTGATTATCAGCATATATTTCACCTTTCTCAGAGGGTGCATGCTAAATGTGCACATCATTTAGCTGGTGCTGAGTCGGCATTACGTATCGCACGAGATGATGCTTTACCGGAGAAATTCTGGAACCAACTGATTAGCCAAATAGAGAAAAAATTCCCACAAACTTCCTTATCCATGTATGCAGCTCCTACGCCGGAATTAATCGCTTATGTGGAAAACAATAAAGTGGATATTGCTTATGGTATGATCTCAGATACCCATGATTATCAAAGGCATACACGTAGTGAACTGGGGCAGATTAGGATGATGGCTGTCGCCGCTTCGGATCATCCATTACATACTATTGGTAGTCGCTTAACGAGTAATGACTTAGCTTTATATACCGAGATTGTATTGGCTTATATGGATGATTTATTAACTGTTGAGACTTCGATTAGCCATCGTTATATTGGGTTAACATTTTATGAATATTTACGTGATGCGGTATGTAATGGCGTTGGCTGGGCTAAAGTACCGGCGCCTTTGATCACGGATCAACTTAGGAATGAGACACTTAAAGTACTTCGTTATAAACAATCGATGAGTTGGGAGATCTATGGCGAAATTACCGGAGCAGACTTTTGTCGCGGCGCTGTGACAGATTGGATTGCAGAGAAAATTGAGTACTACTTGATTACTGAGTCACACTAATGACTAATTGTTAGCAGGGGAACTGGCAATCTCAATATATTCGCTAATACTTAATTTGATGAAACTCTTACATTAAGGAATTAGCTGATGTTAGTAAAACACTTATGGGGTTTATACGTACAACCCAAGGACGAATGGATTGATATTGATACACACCATGAGTCTTTATTATCGGTAGTCGTGAGCCTGTTTTTCTTTGCGTTAATACCTGCGACATCAGCATGGTATACCGCGTCAGTAACAGGTTGGAAGCTTGGCTTTGGTGACACAACTTATTTATCTTCCACCAGTGCAGGGATAATGGCTGTCGGTATGGTTATTGCCAGTATTGCTATTGTGGCAACGTTTTCGCTGTTTGTGCAGTGGATGGCGGGTAATTTTGGATCATCGTCCAGTTTTACTCAAGCGTTAGAATTAACAACATACACCGCAGCACCTATTTTTATTACTGGTATCGTAGCTTTAATCCCAGTTGCTTGGGTTATCATGTTAGCACTATTAGTTGGGATCGCATTTTCGGTACGGGCTCTATATACCGGGGTGCCGATTATTATGCATATTACTGAAGAACGTGGCTTTATTTATGCGTCATCTTTATTAACGGTTGGGCTTGTATTGTTTGTGGCTTCAATGGGGATCACTGTTGTTATGTGGAGCTTTGGATTAGGTCCACAATTTATTATTTAATTGGATAAACAGTTTTGCATAACAGCGATGAGGGGATGAACATGCATCGCTGTTATTTTTATCGTGTTTATTTGATGTACTATGCTCAAATACTATCACTTGATCACGGCTATCATTCAACGTCGTTAAAATTGCAAACGCTAAATTAGCTGGCCCCGTACCTATGCCCATATTTTCATTGATCATCCTTAGATTACAAAAAACAAAGATTTTGTAATCTACTCGTTTAGCCTAGCGGCATTTTCCTATACTAGGCTAAATTGATGAGTCGATTGATTCTGTAAAATAACATTTGGCTAACGTTGATCATGCACCACGCGTTTAATATTCACCGAATATTTTCACTGTTGATCAAACAATACCTCAATAACTTGCTCAATTTCTTCTTCGTTTAATATAGCTTCACCATTTTCCAGCGCTGCGAGCTGGTTATTTTTGTTGCCATGGATTTATTAAACTGTATCTTCGGTGTGAGTTAAGTCTTATTTTTTGGGGGCTTTTTGGGGACAATGTGGCAAAATTGAGCAAGTAAACCAATGTCTTGATAATGTTTCGATATTCTAAGAGAAATTATGACAATCAATTTTCAGGACAACATCATCCATTCTTCCCACTCATCAAAGATTATTCGTAACTACGGCATAATTAAAAGTCTACTTCAAGCTTTGCTACTTCCTGTAACAATGGTTTTAATTTCAAAAAAAAGGGTCTAAATGATTCACATTATAAGTGATTGCCACTTGGGTAATACGGAAAATGAAGCGCATTTAATTAAAGCATTAATGAAAATTGGTGATGATTGTAAGTTTCTATTTGTCATGGGTGATATATACACCTCTCCATCCATAAAAAAATATAATAATTTTAAGAATATTTTAAATGAATATATACCAAATGCTAAAGTGTACGCAATAGCAGGAAATCATGACGATATAAATTTGATGAGAAAATCTTTTTCTGGGAGTAATATTCTTATAAAAGAAAAGGTTAGTATCGATGGGATGACGTATTTATTTATCGACTCTAGCCACAAACCCATAAACAGATTAATGATGCTTGGGTCTGGTAGAGTATCAAATAAAGACTTGTCTAAAATAAAAAAAGAGTCAAGAAAGAAAGAAGTAACAATATTAATACACCACCCAATACTAAAAGTAAGTAACTCTAAATGGTTTAATGAAATTGGTATTGAAAATGTTGATGATGTTATTAATAAGCTAAATAAAAACTGTGTGAATATAATATGCGGACATGGCCATGATTTTAACCATAATAAACACAGTACCTTTCAACAAACGATGGCACCATCAACTGCTTATGGATTTGATTTAACCCTAGATGAATTCATGCGAACAAATAGAACAGGAGCGCTGATTCTAGAATACAAAAATCAGAAGAGTACATTTCAATATGTTAAAACGTATTGAAATGGAAATAGGGCTCTGTAGTAAAGCAAACACAAGGTGTTGATAGTGTCTAGATACTCTAAGAGACATTTACTGAGCAAGGGTTGTATATAGAAATAACAGGTAGTCGTGAGACTTTTGTGATTATTCAAGATTAAACTTACGATAAGATTGAATAACCAATTAGAGCAAGGATGATGCCACATGGCTATTAATGATAGTGAACAAAAAT
>Ga0209292_1005538_pt1 | contig 12855 bp, 10 predicted proteins | sample GOMGulsemesocosm_2_FD_184634 | JGI IMG/M metagenome (GOLD analysis project Ga0209292, IMG submission 184634) | Methane-oxidizing microbial communities from mesocosms in the Gulf of Mexico - GOM9C Gulf of Mexico (SPAdes) (version 2) | ecosystem: Environmental > Aquatic > Marine > Cold seeps...
GCTTCTTTCAATAATTTTAGTAAAGATATCTTAATTCGCAAAAAAATAAAGCTAATTTTACCAACAAAAGAGGTTAGACCAGTATTTTGCTGCTAAATTCTGCGAAAACACTATAATAATGCTCTAACTAATCATTTTTCCATTTATTGCTTAATTAACTTCTACACGAGCGATAATTGTGCAATGATAATATTTAACTACAATATCATGGATTTTTAAAGATAATGCCTACAAAGTTTAATGTTTTATTATTAAATGGCCCTAACTTAAACATGTTAGGTAAACGAGAGCCTGAGATATACGGTTCTGCATCGTTAACTGATATTGTTACGAATCTTGGTAAGGAAGCAAGCGAGCGCTCAATAACGTTGGCACATGTTCAATCGAACGCTGAATTTGAATTAATTGATGCTATTCATCAAGCTCATAATAAAGTTGATTTTATCATTATTAATCCAGCTGCTTTTACGCATACCAGTGTTGCATTACGAGATGCATTGTTATCAGTGGACATTCCATTTATTGAAGTACACTTATCAAACGTTCATGCTCGAGAAAAGTTTAGACATCATTCATACCTATCTGACGTAGCGGTAGGTGTAATATGCGGTTTAGGTACAAAGGGTTATACATTCGCATTAAACGCTGCGCATGAGTATTTATTGAACAAATAACTATTTAATTTTATAAGCTTGCTGAGCAACGTAGTAGCGAGCTTCCATACATCATTATAAAAACGAACAAAGGTACACAACATGGATATTCGCAAAATAAAAAAACTTATCGAACTGGTAGAAGAATCAGGTATCAATGAGTTAGAAATATCAGAAGGTGAAGAATCGGTAAAAATTAGCCGTGGTGCATCGGTTATACATGCAGCGCCTATGGCAGCACCAATTGCAGCACCTGTAGCAGTAGCAGCTCCTGTTGCTGTAGCTACTGAAGCAGCTCCTGCAATATCAGGTCATGTTATTCGTTCTCCAATGGTAGGAACATTTTATGCTTCTGCATCACCAGATTCTCCTGTATTTGTTGAAGTAGGACAGCATGTAAACGCTGGTGATACTTTATGTATTGTTGAAGCAATGAAAATGATGAATCAAATTGAAGCTGATAAATCTGGCGTAATCAAACAAGTATTAGCTCAAAATGAAGATGCTATTGAATTTGATCAACCGCTATTCATCATTGAATAAGCCCAACCTAAAAGGGTACTTTCATGTTAGATAAAGTCGTTATCGCCAATAGAGGCGAAATAGCATTAAGAATATTGCGTGCGTGTAAAGAATTAGGAATTAAAACGGTTGCTGTTCATTCAACTGCCGATAAAAACCTTAAACACGTTTTATTAGCGGATGAAACTATCTGTATTGGTAAACCATCGGCAATGGATAGTTATTTAAATATTCCATCCATTATTACCGCGGCAGAAGTGACGGATGCTGTTGCCATTCACCCTGGATATGGTTTTTTAGCTGAAAACGCTGATTTTGCTGAACAAGTTGAAAAGTCAGGCTTTACCTTTATTGGCCCAACAGCAGACAGTATTCGTCTGATGGGTGATAAGGTTTCGGCAATCAAAGCAATGAAATCTGCTGGCGTGCCGTGTGTACCAGGATCTGATGGTTCTTTAACTGACGATGATAAAACCAACTTAGCTCATGCTAAACGTATTGGTTACCCTGTAATTATCAAAGCGTCAGGCGGTGGTGGCGGACGTGGCATGCGCGTGGTTCGCAGTGAAGAAGATTTAATTGAGTCAATCCAATTAACTAAAACTGAAGCACGTGTTACGTTTAACAACGACATGGTTTACATGGAAAAATTCCTTGAAAATCCTCGTCACGTTGAAATTCAAATAATGGCTGATGGCCAAGGTGGTGCAATACACCTTGGAGAACGAGACTGCTCAATGCAGCGTCGTCATCAAAAAGTGGTTGAAGAAGCTCCTGCACCTGGTATTACGCCAAAAATGCGTCAACAAATTGGTGAACGCTGTTGTCGTGCTTGTATAGAAATTAATTATCGCGGTGCCGGTACATTTGAATTTTTATATGAAAATGGCGAGTTCTACTTCATCGAAATGAATACCCGTATTCAAGTTGAGCATCCGGTTACGGAAATGATCACTGGTGTTGATTTAATCAAAGAACAGCTTCGTGTTGCTGCTGGTCAGCCTTTATCATATACACAAGATGATATAAAAATTGCGGGTCATTCAATTGAATGTCGTATCAATGCAGAAGATCCTCGTACTTTTATCCCTTCACCGGGTAAAATTACACGCTTTCATCCTCCTGGAGGAATGGGCGTAAGATGGGATTCTCACATATATGCTGATTATTCTGTACCACCTCATTACGATTCAATGGTCGGTAAATTGATCACTTATGGTGATAACAGAGATGTGGCAATAGCTCGAATGAGAAACGCATTAAGCGAACTTGTTATCGATGGCATTAAAACCAACATTACTTTGCATCAAGATATTTTAAATGATCAAGGTTTTGTAAATGGTGGCGCAAATATTCATTACTTGGAAAAGAAACTTTCTGAATATGAATAAGATTTACAACAATCCAGTGCTTAAATAATATACCACCGAGAACTCCGAGGCGCTGCGCTGCACAGAGAAAATAAAACGCGATATTTTTTCTCTGTGTTCTCTGTGGTGAGTTCTGTTTTTTTTGACTGAACTTGGTATTACTAAGATTTAAATCATTCGATTATAAAACCTGCTACTCGCAGGTTTTTTTATGCTATTTTTATATGGTTTAAATGGTTATCCCATTTAAGAGCGTCATGTTCAAAAGACTGATTTCCCTGCGTATTCAACACCTTCGACGTTGTTAACCTACCTTTACCACTGCTTGCAAATATTTGGTCTGTAAAAGTTAATCCTGCGCCATCTGCCAGCTTTTCACTGGTGATAAAGCTATCATCTTCTAAAGACCAATAAGTCAGCATATTAGCTCGTGGACAACTAATAACAGCAACCTTTTTTGCATTATCAATAGCAACACTTGCCGTGTATTGATTCATTGCCCGCCAAGTGCTTTCATTTGCGCTTAAATATTGCAGCTTATCTTGACCATGATGAGAGCATGCTAAAGGCACAAGATCATTTTTAGCTCCTTGATATTGTAAGCCTGCCACGACCTTCCCTTTATCACTTACCGCTAAGTGGCGAATACTCAATTGATGATTATCTAATTGATAACTATCAATCACATTACCGGACACCAAATCTATATAGGCTAAATTTGGTTTCATAACATCTAAATTCAGTTTCTTTCTTGGATGGTCTGGATGGGTTTTTATCCCTCCATTTGCCACAACAAGTGTGTCACTGTTAGGCATCATAGCTAATTGATGTGGCCCGACACCGCCAGACGCATAAGAGCTAAGAACTTTGTAATTATTTTTGTCTCTTAAAACAATTCGTCCTTCTCCACTAGCGTATGAATTCTCTGTGGTGATAAGGACATTATGTTTATTTGAAACAACACCATGACCATAAAAATGACTACCTGTTTGTGGTGTTATTTCATTAACAACTTGCCCTTTATGTAAATCTACCTCCATCGCAAACATGCCCGGTCGACGTGCAAATACCAGAATATTTCCCGGTTTATGACTTAACCCAACCACATCGTGGCCACGTGCTGGGAGCTTTATTTTACAGCGTAACTTACCTTCTAAATCAACAGCTGCAACAAAGTGTTCATTTTTGTTGTTACTACAAGCACTCACCAGCCAATATTGGCTGGTTTTCTCGCCATGAGGTAAAAAACGATACGCTGCGCCAACCCCTAAAGCAGCCGTGGCAAACAGAAAATTTCTTCGAGTTATATTTATCATTTAAAAACTATATTTAATACCGATAACAGCTTGGCGAGGTTTACCTGGTCTTGCACCAAACGGGCGGCGAGAAACAATGGTTGTTTCATCGGTAATGTTATCAACCTTCAAGTAAGTTTTAAGTGACTGATTAATTTGATACCAAGCAGAAAAGTCTACCTGTTGTAAATCTTCAGTGATAAAACCACTCAGTTCTGTTGAACTCCCTGCGGCTTCAAACATTTCATCAACATGTTTAAACAATAATGCGGCTCGCCATTGTTCATGCTCTAATGCAACTTCAACACTAATTTGGTTTTCAGGAAGATAAGGTAGAGGATCGCCCGAAACAACATTTCCCCATTGAGAAAATGTAGAATTAAATGAATTTTTAAATTCGGCTTGAGTATGGGTATACGCAACATTCACCGGTACACTCACCGCTGAATTGAGTTCAAAGCCGTAACTAAAGCTTGCTTCAAGACCATAAATTTCAACTTCACCACCATTAAATTCTTGATCTAATTGTTCGTTACATCCGCTTGAAAAAGTACAATTACCTTTCAAATTACTATAATCATTATAAAAGCCAATCATTTCAGCATTAAGGGAATCTTGGTTATATCTAAAGCCAAATTCATAATTCCAACTTTCTTCTGGATCTATATCGCTATTTTGACCCGGGCTATTAGGCACATACCCTTTGTTAACGCCAGCTAATAACCCTAAACCTTCAGATAGTTTGTAAAATATACCTATGCCTGGCAATACTACAGTCTCTGTAGAATCACTTTGTTCTCCGGTGAGTTGATCGAATGCTTCCCCTTCAATGTGCTCAATTCTAACCCCTGTGGTTAGGTTAAATTGGCCAAAATCTAAGTTAGCATTCACGTAGGCTGCAATTGCGGTTGATCTATCTTTGTTTAAAGTGATAACTTCTCGAAGCTCTCCTGACAAAACCAACTGCTGACTTTCCATCAAGTAGCTGTCTTGGCTGTGATTACGCTCTACTTGATCTTGATGAAGTCTTAATCCTGCGTCTAAGGCTAGAGCAGCACCTGAAAATTGAGTATCCCAAAACAGCTTTGACTCAATACCTTGCGAGTAATATTTACGATCGTTTAAGGTAAACAGTAAAGTTTCTTGCTGGGTTAATGAGTCTCGTTGTCCGGTTAATACGTCAATAAATTGCGCATTAAGTCCAGTATCAGGAGACGATAAAATGGTTTGTAAACTACGGTTAGTATTGAAACTATTAAGTCTGTCCCAATCACGATCAAAGTCTCGGCGATAAGCCTGAGTATAAATACTGGTATCACCATCTAATTCAATAAAGTGAGAGACTTGAAATTGATAGTGTTCCCAATCCATTATATCGTTTGCACTAGCGCTATAGCGACGGTAAGCATTATCAGCAAAGTCACTATCAGTAAGTCCTAAGTACGTTTCATGAGAAACCTCTTCTGAATATCCCCATTTTACTTGCCATTCTTGGTAATAGTCGCTCTGCTTTGGCACAAAGTTAGCTTTTACTAACACTTCATTTTTTTTGAAGCCTGTATCACCACCATTGTCTATTTCTTTAAATCCATCAGCTCGTACAGTAAGGGCTTCAACTAAAATCCCTGCTTCTCCAAACTCTTTTAAGTTCGCTCGTTGGGTATAAAAACCATGAGCTTTTTGATAGTTATTACCACCGTATGCTAAGTCAAACTGACCTTCTTTCGAGCCAGCCGTACTCGTAATAGTACGAGACAACATGTTAATTGCACCGCCAACAGTATTAGGACCATATTTTATTGCTGAGGGTCCTTTGAATACTTCTACCTGTGTCATTCTAGACATCAGCGGGAAGTAATACGCTGCTGGTGCTGCATAAGGTGCAGGTGCAATTAAAATTCCGTCTTCCATGATTGCGACTTTACTGCTGCGTTCTGTGGTTGCGCCACGTAAGCCGATGTTAGGTCGTAAACCGTAGCCATCTTCTTCACGTATATATACACCAGGCACCGCTTGTAATACTCGATGAATATCATCAAATTCAAACTGTTCTAATTGCTCTTTATTAACTACAAATGCCGAACCTGTAGCTGTTTCAAGCTGATTACGCTGACCAAAAATACTGATCACTTCGACATGTTTACCTGAACCAGCCTCCGCTGTTTCTTTTTTTTCTTCCGCTGCATAAGCAACAACAGATCCACTTAATAGCGTAGAAACAGCTATATAAGATAACTTTTTATTTATATTTTTCATTAACATTTCCGTTAGCACTTTCCATACGATTTATTTATCAAAGGTTTAATGAGGAGTATTGCCTTAATCACCATCGTTTGAATTAAAACCAATATTGATGTCGGTAGCTTGTATGAAATCAACGGATAATATGTCACGTAGTTCTCGTATTTCTTGAATCGCATGACTAATGTCTGCACGCCCCTCTGGCGAGCTGAGCAATAACGCATAGTTACCTGACAATGCATTTACTGCGGTAATGGCATCAGTGATCTTCTCAGCCATTTGTGTTGCTATAGCATCCTGTTCTAAAAACTCCGTTAAAATGTCGTCAAAGCCATGACCGTCCCCAGCAGTAAAAATCAACTCAAATACACGTACATTCATCTGAATACTATTTATCGCCTGGTCACTTAATACAAATTCTGAAATTTCAGGTAAACCAGGAGAAACATCAGCCAGAGGATCTAACATTTTATCGTCTTTTACTCGCTCGACTTGTTCCAACCAATTTGTTACTAGCTCCTCTACCGCATCTTTAGCACTAGTAAACTCACCCGTTCCTGAAATAACCTGATCAACATAATTACCACTAGTCGGTAGCCATTCTTGATAAATATCTTGGCTAATGTTGGATAAATTCTCACTGATCGCCATGAGTACTTCACAACGTTTTTCACTATCGGTAGCGTTAATTAATGAATACTGCTCATCACTTGGGTATAACAAATACTCTAGTGCTAATAAACCCTGTCCACTGACACTTGATTTACTCACATCCTCTGCTGTCAGTACCGTTTGAGTTGATAAATAGCTTTCTACATCACGCATAACATAATCGGCAGGCCATAAATGCACCCTTAAATTTCGATTACTTTCTAATACAGGACCAATTTTAACCCATTGAACCTGCTGCCACCCTGCGTTTACATCTACCCAAGACGTTTTTAATAAGGTTAGATCGTCTTGGTTTGGATTAGTTAACTGACAGTATGATTGACTGTCTAGTAACAATTGTTCGGTACGTTCTGAGAAAGTTTTATAGTGAGGTAAAATCACGTTATTGCTTAAATCCGTTAGCCATAAAGTAAATTCATCATCTATCGTCGTTGTTGGTGTAGAAGTGGATGGTTCTGGCGTTACAGGAGTGGTATCAACCGTATCGGAACCACCTCCACCACATGCTGAAATAGCAACACTTAGCGCTGCACTCATTAATACACTTATATAATTTATATTCATTTTTTTCATTACTGTTCCTAAATTTTGAAATAAACCGACTAAATTGACTGTATAAACACATGTAATGCGTCACGTTCAACTTTGGTTAACTGTAAATATTTTTGTTGAGCGGTTTTAGCTTCTCCGCCATGCCATAAAATGGCTTCACTTATGCTTCTTGCACGTCCGTCGTGCAGAAATTCAGATCTATTGGTATTTTTCTGTTGTAATCCTATCCCCCATAAAGGGGCTGTACGCCACTCTCTACCTGTCGCTTTATTGTCAATAACGCCATCGGCTAAACCTTCTCCCATATCATGTAAAGCTAAATCGGTATACGGCCATATGGTTTGATTGGCGAGTGCTTTAATTGGGTAAGCTTGATCAGTTTGATAACTTGGTTGATGACATTGAGAACATCCAACTCGATAAAATAACGCTCTACCACTTTGAGTTATTGGGTTTTGTAAGTTACGTGCCGGTGGTACACCAATCAGTTGATTGAAAGTTACTACCAAATTAAATAACCGCTCGTTTATTTCAAGTTCGTGCTCTCTTCCTGTAACCGTTATCGAAGCTTTAGGTGTTGTTAATGTAGCAACTTGCTTACACCTAAGTTGTTTGGCTGTGCAACTTTCGCTAGGAAACAAGTGATTAGTAATACCAATATCATTCCTAAAAGCTGCAGCAACTTGTTGCGCTAAGTTTGGGTGATTAGCTTTTAAACCAAAACGTCCTATTTTTACCTCTTGTGTAGCCACGTCGACAACACGATTATATTTAGCTGAAATACCATCGTTATCATTGTCATCTACATCTTCTAAAGCGAGTAAATCATCTTGCTTTATTGCATCAAGTAAGCCTGTACCGTAAATATTTGGAGCAAACCTTGGCGTTAAACCTATATGACTTGCTAACTCACCATAGGCTAAATTCGTTAGTTGGTAATGAGGTTTACGTAATTGATAAGGAGTTCCATCAGCGAAAGATCCTTCGATAATGCTATATGTTAAATTTAACGATGCCTCTCCTACTACCTTTTTATCCATTACAGGATGTTTAATGGGCAGCCCTCTAGGCTGTAGCTGATCGCCATAACTTGGATCACTAAACGATAATTCGCTCTGCGCTAAATAATTATCTTTCTTACCAAATTTAATCACTAATGATATTGGTAAACTTTCTCCAGCTGAACTTAGTGGGCCTCGGCTACCAGCATCATGACAAGCAATACAAGATCGAGTACTAAATAAGGGACCTAAACCATCTCTCGACGTTGTTGATGCTGGGGCTATTACCCACGGATCACGAAAAAAAGAAAATCCAGACCAAAAATTCAACTTTTCCATAGATGAAATATTGTCACCAGGATAAATATAACTAAGCCCTTTTAATTCCTTAACCGTCATCTGCCCGCCGGGCGCTAATTCCTCAGCTTGAAATTTAGGAGCAGAGTGCTCAGAGCACCCCATTAACAATCCGAAAAAGATTAATGTGCTACTGATTACTTTTATCATTGTTTTATCGATAAATTTAAGAGCAAACATGGCTTATAATGACTCTACAAACAAGATTAGCTGTTGGCGCTCTTGTGCTGTTAGTTCCATAAAGTAACCTTTACTATTTGCCGCTTCACCGTCATGCCAAAGAATTGCTTCTTCAATTGTTCTTGCTCGCCCGTCATGGAGAAATGTCGCCGCGGCATTAACAACTTTTGTTAAACCAATTCCCCACAGTGGTGGTGTTTTCCATTCAGTTCCCGACGCGTCTCCTTGAATAAGGTCGTCTGCTAACCCAATACAACGCTGTACAACTAAACATTCCGCACCAGTTGTACAAGTGGCTTTATCTACCGTTTCTTTGGTTACGGTACAAGAGCCTCCCATATCGTGTAGTAATAAATCGGTATACGGAAAAATGGTCTGGTTTGACAATAATTCAATCGGTTTAGCGTCCGGTTCAAGTGATAGTAAACCTAGTTCTCCAAGTACACTGCCTGCTGCTTCACCGGTTACATGTCGTGGCGTATGACAACCAATACAGTTGCTATCGAAAAAGAGCTCTCGTCCTTTTACAATATCTTGCTCCCAAACATCAGTCGCAGTGTCATAACCTCGACGAGAAGGTACACCTAATACTCGATTATAAAACTCAACTAACGCTAATTCTCTATCCGTTAGATCAGTACTTCCGTCCTTTTTCAACTCTTGTTCTGCAACAAAGTGACATGATGTTTGATTCACTTCACAAGGTTCCTGAGAAAAAACGCTGGTCGTTATTCCCATATCGCCTTGGTAAGCACCAGCAACTTGCTGTAATACTGAGGGGTTTTGTGCTTTGTAAGCAAAGCGCCCTAATGTGGCTTCTCCGCTTATTGCGTCAGTGACCATGGAAGCTCGCCCTGATACTCCATCATTATTTTCATCTGCCTCGTCAACTAAGGCTAATATGTTTTCTTGGGGAATAGCCTCTAATAATCCAACACCAAAAACGGCTGGAGCTAATCGAGGAGAGACTCTTGTTTCTTCACCAAACGCACCAAAACTAAAGTCACGAATTTTATAGATAGGAGAACGCAATTCGTAAATTGAGCCATCAGGATATTCCCCACTGATAGTTTCGTATTCAACATAAGGATATGCTTCACCAAACAATTCATTTCCGTTAATAGAGCCGTCATAAACGGGTAATCCCGCATTTATATCTCCACCATCAAACCCCTGTATTGAAAATGGTTGTAGCTGGTCTCCGTAAATAGGATCTGGAGCTCCAGTGTCATCACCTAATTTAAACAGCATAGTTAACATTGGATCTTCAGGTGAATCAGGTAAATGACCTCGACCATCACTTATATGACAGTTTTGACAAACAGGGTTGTTTAATAACGGGCCTACATCAGAATGTTTGGTTCTAAATAAGTGGTCGCCTGCAGTAAAAAATCCATCGTCTTGAAAATCATCAATAACTTTTTGTGGTCGAGTACCAAAAGCATCTTCGTTATGCACAAATACTGTTGCATCTCCACCAACTAGATATTCTTCTTCAATAATTTCGTTTGCTGTTAGTGGAACCAAGCCACTATGATCTAATACTGGTTCTAGTGATGGAGTAGGTTCCGTTGGTGACTCTACAATAGCGGAAGTAGTCGTATTTCCTCCACCACCACACGCGACAATGTACAAACTAAACGTTATAACGCCTAACGTTTTGCAAAAACTTTTCACCTAACCACCTATCAACACTAAAATTAAAACCAACACCACAAATGTAATAATTATCATTTGCATTTACTACATTTAGAAATGAAAATGGACTCCGAAGAGTCCATTTATACTGCTTATCAATACTTATCAGTATTATTCAATATCAGTACTACCGTCTTCTTTTAATTCAGCGGTAACACCAAATACTTCCATAACTTCTTCTATTACATCTGTTTGTTCAACTAAACCAGCAATAACGGCTACTACATTTGGCTGCTCAATATCAGTGGCTGTTAATACGTCAAACGGAATGCCTGATTTCGCTTTAGTATCAATAACGGTTGCCGCTGTCATTGTAGTTTCAATAGCACCACGTAGTTTATTAGCTAATTCATGTTCATCATTAGTCACTAAAAGGTCATAAATAGATGCACCTTCAACAATTTCACCATCAATACGTGTGTATGAAGCTGTGTAAGCGTTTTGCACACCTTTAGCATTTAGAAAAATGTCACGGTGGGTATTATCACTGAAACAAGAATGCTCATCTTCTTGAGAGTGATTAATAAGTGCAATATTTATTCGCTCACTACCTAGCTCACCGTAGCTTAAACGACCCATACCTTCTAAAATCAAACCTAAAGAAGCATCACCGCCAGTAACAAAGCTTTCGTAATGGCCACCAGAAACTGGTTCCCAAGCGGTAACAACCGTTTGTAAATCTTTAATTAATACATCAGCCACAACTTGAAGATATTGACCACGGCGAGTACATGTTACTTGTGTTACCGTATTCCCAAGACCTGAAGTACAGGCAGCATCTAATGCGTAATCTGTAACTGGACGTTGACCAGGTGTATTATCACGCTCAGAAGGATCATTTGTTTCAACTAAATCGTTGTTTAAATCTTGACCCCAAAGTAAAAATTCAATCGCGTGATAACCCGTTGTTACATCAGCATCGCCATTTGCTTCAAATAGGCTCTCTAATAACGCTTGATCTATTGTCTGTGTACCAGCGATTACGTTAGTGCCAACTAAAGTAGCTGCACCATCATCACCGTCAATTTGACCAGCAACATAATCGATAACGGCTTCACCTAATGGCCAAGCGTTAACAGCACCTTCTACACCACCTTCTTCTCCGTCAGCGTCAGTATCAATTGGACCACCACGGAAGCGATATACTTCTGTTTGACCATAAGGTTCGCGAGCAGCTAACCAAGATTCTTTTGCTGCTGTAAAGTTTGCTGCTGTTGGTTCAGCTACAAAAACATCAATTGCTTCTTGTAAGCTAATAGCAGAAATTAAAGAATCTGAATAAGATGCATAAGCAATGTTTGCATTAGTTTTTAACACGTCATCTCGAGTGACAAATACATTTGCCGCATCAGCGCCAGCAGAACCCGTTGCACCCGTAAGACCCGTTGCGCCATCTTCACCGTCGTCTCCACCACAGGCAGTTAATGTACCTGCAATCAATAATGCTACTGCAACTTTAGACATAGAACCTACTTTCATCTTTTAACCCTTATATTCTTGTATGACTTAACAAATATTTTTATTGTGTTCATTCTAAGTTAAAACAACACCAATGACAATGATAATAATTATCACTTGCGATCTCATCTTTACTTGTATTTCAGATTAAGATTTTAAGTTCTGTTTTTTTAAAATGCCTGAAATTGATTTATAATAGGGAAAATGAATTGAACAATTATTTAACATGTCAGATATTTTAGAAAAGCCAACACCTCCAGCAGATGGCTCTTGCTGTGAAAGCGCCTGTAGTCCTTGTGTATGGGATTTTTATTACGAAGAGCTGAAAGCATGGCGCTTACAACAAGTGGAATTACAAAAAACAGCAGAGGAAAATAGGTAAATACATTCGGTTTAATTAATAAAAACCGATCTGAAGTTATATAAACTTAGGGGCTGTTTATCTTTGTTCATATTTTATGCAACAGACTCTTTTTAATGCTCGCAAAGAAGAGTAAACGACATTGAGTTACTCCAAATGAGTTTTATACTAGCAATAAAAAGAGGCATTACCCGAAGAACAGGGCTAAAATCACTTTACTTGGCGTTGAAAAGAGTTGATTTAGTTGACTAAATGACACTATTTTCGCCTTAGTATTTTTCCTAAATTAAAGTCATGTAATTTCTCAAAAGGGTTATTGAACAAAGATCAACATCCCCTAATTTTCATTATATTTTTCTACAATAGCACCTAATATTTTAATGGCATTTTCAATAGAATCTTTCCATTGTACGCCATAACTTATTCGCATAAAGTTTTTGTACTTACCTGCAGGTGAAAAAACATTACCCGGCGCAAAGCTCACTCCTTGCTCTA
>Ga0209292_1005540_pt1 | contig 12852 bp, 11 predicted proteins | sample GOMGulsemesocosm_2_FD_184634 | JGI IMG/M metagenome (GOLD analysis project Ga0209292, IMG submission 184634) | Methane-oxidizing microbial communities from mesocosms in the Gulf of Mexico - GOM9C Gulf of Mexico (SPAdes) (version 2) | ecosystem: Environmental > Aquatic > Marine > Cold seeps...
TAATGATTGTTCAGCCATTAAGACATCAATGCCCTGTTCATCACCATTAATACCACCGGTATCAATAACAATAAATGGATGCTCTTCTACTTCAGCTTGACCATATTGACGGTCACGCGTTAAACCTGGGTAATCAGCGACAAGCGCATCTCGACTACGAGTTAAACGGTTAAATAACGTCGATTTACCAACATTGGGGCGCCCTACAAGCGCAACGACAGGAAGCATGTTCACCTCTAAACAAAAAATTTAGAATAAAAAATTCGCTTTTTTATTCTCTTTTAATAACAAACAACGGCCCCTACGCAATGCGAGGGACCGTTATAATTCTAGTTGATAAAAACAGTTATGGCGTTTTTATCGCTTGCAAATCACCATCTCGTGATTGGACAAAAAGGATTTCTTTGGCGACCGTTGGTGCACTGTAAATGCCACTGCTATCAACTAAATGACGTGCAACAATTTGGCCTGTTTCGATATCTAACCAATGTAAATATCCTTCAAAATCACCAACAACCACATGGTTTTTTAAGGCTGCGGGACCGGTAACACCACGATTAGTAAATGCTAACTGGCTCCAACGTTCCAAGCCATTATTGCGGTCAATCGCGTAAATATGTCCTTTCGTATCCGTCAAGAAAAGTGTATTACCACTAACGGATAATTGACGATAAGAAGAATATTGACGTTTCCATAATATTCGACCACTTCGTAAATCTATCGCAACTAAATGACCACGCGAAGAAATCGCATAAATTTTGTCGCCATAGATTAGCGGCTGAGAATCAATGTCAATAACACGTTCGAGTTCAGTTGACCCCGTAGCTTCACCAACGTCAGCAGTCCACCCTTGTTGGCCATTTTCTAATATATAAACCGTTAAACTGCCGTCTGCGGATCCTACAACAGCGCCACCAGCAGCAACCGCTGGTGAACTTACACCTCGTAGAGTTAGTGGTGGAACTTCTTGTTCAACTTCCCACTCTACGTCACCATTAGAGCCATTAAATGCCTTTAAAACACCTGAAGCTGAATTAACCACTAAAGTACCTGTATCAATTGCAGGTGCCGTTATAACTTCACCCTTAATTTTAGCTTGCCACGCTAAGGCACCAGTTTCAGCTTCTAAAGCGTATACTTGGCCATTTTCACTACCTAGGAACACCTTATTGATACCTGGTACAGGACCACCACCAATTAATGCCGATTTATTACCTGAGAAATAACTTGAACCTGAGTTTTTTTCTCGTAAATCCACATGCCAAACTTGTTTACCTGTTGCACTATCAAATGCATAAGCATCTCCACCGCGACTGGCACTAAAAACCTTATCATAAGCAACAGCAGGTCTTAATCGGGAATAGTAATCACTAACTCCGTTACCAACACTTTGTTCCCATAAAACATCAACCTTAAATTGCTGATTAATTTCAGTCAGTTCAACCGGTGCTGTTTCATCGACTTCATCTTCTGTCGATGAACATGCCATTAAGCCAGTGCTTAATAAGCAGACGGCTAAAAATCTTTTATTCAACATAGTTTTCTTTAAATTAAGCACACAGAGCTCCAACAATTAATTCGATAAAACAATATGTTGCGCTAAATCATCAAGCTTCATTTGCAATGCAGGACTAGCATTGTTATCTGATGCATCTAGAGCGGATTGATAAGCATTTCTGGCTAAATCAATTTTGTCTTGTTTTAAATAAGTATCACCTTTAACTTCTTCAACACTGGCTTTAAATGAAGCAGGTAGAGGTGACGCTAACGTCGTTAATGCCATTTCATATTTTTCAAGTTGTACTTGAACTCGTGCTAAGCGAACGGTAGCAATAGCCTTAATACCTTCGTCCGTTGATTTTTCTACGGCTGTGTTAAGATATTTTTCAACTGCTGTCCAATCTTGGTGAGTAGCGGCTTCTTTGGCTAAAGATAGTGCTGTTAACGATGAATAGCTTGATTGACCGTTTTCGTTTATGAATTTCTCACCCGCTTCAAGATATGCTTTTTCATCACTTACTGCTAATTCAGCAACATTTTGATAAGCTTCTGAAGTATTAATTTCTTGTGAGACTGTATGATCTTTATAATAGCCGTAACCAATAAAGCCGGCAAAACCTAATATTAACCCGGCAATAATAGAATTTCCGTTTTCACTCCAAAACGCTTTTATTGCTTCTACTTGTTGTTCTTCTGTTTGATGATCTGACACGGTTTACCCTTAAATTAAATTAGCTAATAAAGCTGGCACTTGGTCAAATGCCACGCTTTGTTGTTGATGTTGTCCACGTAAATATTTTACTGTTACGGCTTGTTTAGTAAGCTCGTCTTCACCTATTATCAAAGCAACTTGAGCACCCGACTTATCTGCACGTTTCATTTGCTTTTTCATATTGCCACCACCACAGTGACATTGAATTCTTACTTCGCTGATTTCATCACGCCATTGCTCTGCTAAAGCATTCGCTGTGATATCAACACCTTCTCCCATCATAATGACATATGCATCCACTTGCGGGCGAAGATTTTGTATTTTATCTAAACTTGTTAGCATTAAGACTAAACGCTCAATGCCTAAAGCAAAGCCAAAAGCAGGTGTTGCTTTACCACCTAACTGCTCAACCAAGCCATCATAACGTCCACCTGCACAGATTGTCCCCTGTGAACCTAAGCTGTCCGTTACCCATTCAAAAACTGTACGATTATAATAATCTAGACCACGAACAAGCTTGTCATTAATCACATAATCAATGCCAGCTGCATCTAATCTCTGGCAAACCCCTTCAAAGTGTTCCAGTGATTCTGCCTCAAAATAATCAGATAACTTAGGCGCTCCCACTAGAGCTGCCTGAACTTTTTCGCTTTTGCTGTCTAAAACTCTTAATGGGTTTGTATGCATGCGACGCTTTGAATCGTCATCTAATTGATCTTCTTTTTCCGTTAAAAACGCGACAAGTGCATCACGATAAGTTGCTCGTTCTTCGTTAGATCCTAAAGAATTCAGCTCTAGTGTGACAAACTCATTGATGCCAAGTTCCCGCCATAAGCGAGAAGTTAGCATAATAATTTCAGCATCGATATCTGGGGTTGCTATGCCAAAGGATTCTAGACCAAATTGATGAAACTGACGATAGCGGCCTTTTTGTGGGCGCTCATGGCGAAACATTGGTCCCATATACCACAATCGCTGCTCTTGATTATAAAGTAAGCCATGTTGATTACCAGCACGTACACAACAGGCGGTACCCTCTGGACGTAATGTTAAACTGTCACCATTGCGATCATCAAAGGTATACATTTCTTTTTCAACAATATCAGTAACTTCACCAATAGAACGCTTAAACAATGCCGTTGATTCAACGATGGGCATGCGAATTTCCGCAAAGCCATAATTACTGGCAACACGACGCAATACCGATTCTACCATTTGCCAAATATTGGTTTGGGAAGGTAAACAGTCATTCATCCCTCGTATTGCTTGAATTGTTTTACTCACCTAGGTACTTCTCTCTGATTAGTCGAAAATTTAAAATAACGCGGCATTATAGGCAGTTTACGGTGAAACGTAAATAAGTCATCGTTAATGCTTAATTATTCTACCTCTTGAATATCTATCTTATTAGCAAAATCTAGCAACTTAGCTTTCGCTCGAATGCGCTGTTCTAGTTGATCAACTAAATTATTGTTATCAAAGCGCTCTTTTTGGCGAACCCCGTCTAAGTAATAGCCACTTTTTTTACTACTACCCGTTAATCCTAAGTCGGAGATGATGGCTTCACCTGGGCCGTTAACAATACAGCCAATAATAGAAACATCCATCGGGGTTAAAATATCTTCTATTCTTTGCTCTAACGCATTCACCGTTGAAATAACATCGAACTCTTGACGTGAGCAGCTTGGGCAAGCAATTAAGTTTATGCCTCTGCTGCGTAATTTCAGCGACTTTAAAATATCGAAGCCTACTTTGATTTCTTCAACAGGATCTGCCGCTAAAGAAATACGTAAAGTATCACCAATACCTTCGGAAAGTAACAAACCTAAACCTACTGATGACTTAACAGAGCCAGAACGTAACCCTCCGGCCTCAGTAATCCCTAAATGTAGTGGATTATCAATTTGTTTAGCTAATAATCGGTAGGCTCCCACCGCCAGAAAAACATCTGAAGCTTTAACGCTGACTTTAAACTCATGGAAATTAAGTTTGTCGAGAATATCAACATGACGCATCGCAGATTCAAGCAGTGCTTCAGGTGTCGGCTCGGTATATTTTTCTTGAATATCTTTTTCAAGTGAGCCGCCATTGACACCTATACGAATTGGAATATTTTTATCTCGTGCGCATTCAACTACTGCACGAACACGATCTTCACGACCAATATTTCCCGGATTAATACGTAAACAGTCTGCGCCATATTCTGCGACTTTTAAAGCAATCCGATAATCAAAATGAATATCAGTAACTAAAGGCACACTCACTTGTTTTTTTATTTCTTTAAAGGCTTCAGCGGCATCCATGGTTGGTACACTGACACGGACGATATCAGCACCCACCGCTTCTAACGATTTAATTTGAGCAACCGTAGCGCTAACATCGGTTGTTAAGGTATTAGTCATCGACTGCACTGTTATCGGTGCATCACCACCAACAGGTACATTGCCGACCATAATTTGGCGAGACTTTCTACGAATAATAGGGGATTCTTTAAACATGGTAACTCAATAAAATAGTTATTCTAACGGCAAAGTAAATTTAGCGATATTTCCGCGATTAAATTGTGACATATCAATTGATTGCTGCTCAAAATTGATACTCACAAGCTCAGGTTTACCTAAGGTGATTGTAAAGGGTGCTTGCCCGGTAATGTTCATTACATAACCTGACTTTTTAATGCCCCAAGCAATTCGCTCGCCAGTAGCATCATAGATATTGACCCAACAATCGCCAGAAAAAGTAAATTCGACGGATTCTATCTCACCAAAATCTATCGCAGGTTCAGCAAGAATAACATCCGCATCTGTTGAGGCATTATCTACTTCTTCACTTAGCTCGGCACTACTTTCATTATTGATAGCATTTTCACTAGCCGTACTTTGCGGTCCATCATCTACTACTACAACAAATCCTTCTTGTTTGCTATTGATATCAGTCTCTTTGCTAGCTTGAACTAAACTACCAAGCTCTTTGTTATCAACTGCTTCAGTTGTCTCTGGTTTGTTTTTAAGGGTTTCCGATAACGTTGCCGTCTTCGTTTGATCAAGCACCAAGTCATTTTCTAAAGGCTCTGGGGGCAATGTCTCTTTCGCTGGCTGAGCAACAGGTTGGTTATCTTCAATCGTTTCGGTTGACAATTTTTTAACGAAGCTGGTGATTGGCTTTACTTGTTGAGTATCTTGTAACCACCATAAAATAGTGGAGCCAATTAACAGGGCTAAGATCAAATAACTGATCCACATTAGCAAATTATTTTCTGCCTGCTTCTCTGTTTGTTTAGAAAAACTCTGCATTTCAGCGGCCTGAATTTCAGCACCATGCTCTTCTGCAATACCGAGCATTTCAAAACCTGCCAAAACATCATCAGCAGAAATTTTAACTAATTTTGCATAGTTTTTTAAATAACCACGATTAAAAGTTACCGGTAATTTCCTATCAAAAATATCATTTTCAATATCTTCAACTAATGAGGCACGAAAGTTAAGCTTATCAGCAACTTGTTGTTGGGTTAATCCTTGTGCTTCTCTTGCCTCGGCAAGTATTTGCCCTGGCCCGATCACTTCAATATCTTCTGTTAATGCTTGTTCGGTATTTTCTATCGTCATTTACTGTTGCTCTCAAGATTTCGCTATTTCTTTAGGATTCGCTAAATAAATAACATCACCTATTTTCAAAACTTTGCCTCGGCTCAAACCATTCCAGCGCTCAATCGCTTTCATATGAATATTATATTTTTTCGAGATAGAAAATAAGCTATCTCCCGCTGCCACTATGTGAATTGGCAAAGTGACCATTGTTTGCTCACTGTCATCTTGTTCGACGCCAGCTTTTTGAATCGCTATTTTTTCACTATCTGATGGTTGTTTAGTTGGTTTGCTTGTTGGTTTGATAGTTTCAACTTTCGTTCTTGTCGGCTTATCGATAGCTATTTTTTTAGCCGGCTGTTTCTTCACTGCTAATGTATCAGTTTTCCCAGTACGGTTGGGCGATAATTTAACCGTACGTTTTTTAGACTTTTTCGCCAATGACTTTGTGGTATTAGATGACTGATATTTTTGAGCTAACTGATCCGCTTCAATTTCTTGTAAGCCATTTAATAAATATTGTCTCGCTTCATAAGAATTAGGAAACATTTTTACCAACATCGTGGCATAGTTTTTAGCTGTTTGGTTATTGCGCTGTTTAGTAAATACTTTAAAAGCAAGCGCTAAGGCACTTGCTGAAAATCGACGGGTGGCTTTTTCATAACGCTTTAAATAAAGGTGAGCAGTTTTAAGATCACTTTTTGCATATTGTAAACGTACCATATGTAATAATGATGACGCCCTACTAGGGCTATGTGAGATGGCTTTGTCAAGGTACAACTCAGCTTTAGCAAATTTATCCGCTTTTAACTGACATAATGCTAAATTTTCATAACTTTGTGAAACCAAGATATAACTAGGTTGAGCTATGGCCTTTAAAATTTTCTTTTCAGCCTCTTGATAACGCCCTTGTTTACACAGAAATACCCCATAATTATTTAAAGTATCTGAGTCATTAGATGATAATGACAATGCTTTTTCATACGCTGAAATTGCTTGTTCAGGCTCACCGACGGTATCATAGTAATGAGCAAAGGCGGTATGCACTTGTACTAATTTAGGTGCAAACCGTTTGGCTTTCTCGAGATTTAATTTGGCTTGGGAAGTATTGCCGATGTTCAAATAGCCTAAACCTAATGAAATACGCGTTAAAGCAATATCATTATTCGTCGACTCATTTTGAACAACCGGTGTAGATTTATCATTTTCATAGTTTTTCGTCACGCAGCCAGAAATAATACACGCTAGCAAAAAGCTAAAGATAAACTTAAGATATTTTTCCATAAAATACTGACGTCTCTATTAATTCTGAGTTATCAGACTATCTTTACTGATATTTGTTCAGCTTTCACCTCTTTTTTTTCATCACGCTGTTTGGTGCGTTTAGTTCGGTCTAAAACATCACCGGCTAATTGCCCACAAGCAGCATCAATATCATCGCCTCGGGTACGACGAGTAATAACGGTAAGTCCATAACTTTGCAAGACTTTATCGAATCTATCGATACGAGAATTGCTTGAACGTTTATAAGGAGAGCCAGGATAAGGGTTAAATGGAATTAAATTAATTTTGCTGGGTAAATCTTTCAGTGCATGGGCTAATTCATGTGCTTGGTCGGTACTATCGTTGACATGATCTAACATCACATATTCGATAGTGGCTTGTTTATTAGCTTTTGAACCATCAATGTAACGCCCTGCCGCAGCAATAAACTGTTCTAGTGGATATTTCTTATTAATAGGCACTAACTCGTCACGCAAATCATTGTTTGGTGCGTGTATCGAAATAGCTAAAGCACAATCAATTTTTTCTTTCAACATGTCTAGAGCAGGCACCACGCCCGATGTACTTACGGTAACGCGACGTTTAGATAAACCATAACCTAAATCATTCAGCATCGTATCTAATGCCGGAATAAGGTGTTTCATATTCAATAATGGCTCACCCATGCCCATCATGACAATATTAGTAATAGGTCGTTTACCTGCAATACGTGTAGCGCCAATATCATTAGCAACACGCCATACTTGCCCGATGATTTCAGACATAGATAAATTACGATTAAAACCTTGCTGAGCAGTAGCACAAAAAGTACATTCCAGTGCGCACCCTACTTGAGAGGATACACATAATGTTGCGCGATCGTTTTCAGGGATCCATACTGTTTCAACTTCTTGACCACCTTCAAGCTTCAAAGCATATTTAATCGTGCCGTCTTTCGACACTTGTTTTTCTGAAATTTCAGGGGCTTTAATTTCAGTATTGCGCTGTAGCTTTTCACGCAATTTTTTATTGATATTGGTCATTAATTCAAAGTCAGAATAACCAAAGTGATAAATCCATTTCATCATTTGATCTGCACGAAAAGGTTTTTCACCTATAGAGGCAAAATACTCACGCATTGACTGGTGATCAAAGTTTAATAAATTCACTTTTGAACTCATTGGTACAGCCACTTCGGTAACATCACTCATGGAAAATAATCTCAAACAACAAAAATAAAGGGCGCAAATTATACGCCTTTACCACTCAATAGGCAATGTGAGCAGTTTCAGTGGTACAAATAAACAAAAAGGCGTTACTTTTCAAGTAACGCCTTTCAATCAAACTTTGCTTTGTTAATTTATAAATACAAATTAACGAGTACGTGGGCAAATTTCGTCATCAGAGAAGAAGTAAGCAATTTCACGAGCTGCTGATTCTAAAGCATCAGAACCGTGAGCAGCATTTTCGTCAATGCTATCAGCAAGATCAGCACGGATAGTACCGGCTAATGCTTCAGCTGGGTTAGTAGCACCCATGATCTCACGGTTTTTAAGCACAGCGTTTTCGCCTTCTAAAACTTGAACCATTACTGGACCAGAAGTCATGAAAGAAACTAAAGCGCCAAAGAAAGGACGTTCGCTGTGCTCTGCGTAAAAACCTTCTGCTTTTTCTTGGCTTAAATGAACCATTTTAGAAGCAACAATTTTTAAACCAGCAGTTTCAAAACGGTTGTAGATTTGACCAATTAAGTTTTTAGCAACTGCGTCTGGTTTTACGATAGAAAAAGTACGTTCAATAGCCATGATATAGCCCTTTTATTAAATTAAATAAGTTGATGGTATAAATTTTGGCGCGATTATAGACGAATTAATAACAAATGCCTAATGTTTAACTCACCAAGGCTTTTCTATGGGATTGCTTTTGTATTGATTTCGCCACGGTAGTGCTTTTAGCCTTATCGTCAGCATAATTTTCTTTCAAGCGATACGTTTGACAAAGACACCTAACCGCAGTGAGGGTTCTATCATCAAATAACAAAAATCCCGTTTACCTTAAAGGTAAACGGGATTTTATGTACAGGATGTACGGTATGCCGTGGTGCCATGACCGTTCTAATACATCCATGTATTCACGGCATTAGTGCCTCCCTGCACGTCGATGGCAAAGAACGACGATGATAAAGACACTCAAGTATGCTTATACCAATTTAATTAAATACTGATACGTTTATAATCACGATATTCAGGTTGCCAAAAATTTCGCTCAATTTTTGCCATTAAACTTTCATCATCAATACGCAAGGCCAAACCTTGATCAAAAGCAATTTTAGCAACACCAAAAGCAATTTTTTTACTCAAATTAGCAATTTCAGTTAAAGGCGGTAAAAGTTCTCCATTGCCGGTATTAGCTAAAGGAGAAGCTTCAGCCAATGTTTTACTCGCTATCATTAACATCTCATCAGTGATACGACTGACATTTGCGGCAACTACCCCTAAGCCTAAACCAGGAAAAATATAACTGTTATTGCATTGGGCGACTGGGAATACCTTACCCTGATGATGTACTGGCTCAAATGGACTGCCCGTCGCCACAATCACTTGGCCATCTGTCCAAGAGATAATTTGCTCTGGCGTTGCTTCCACTTGTTTAATTGGATTGCTTAATGGAAAAATAATGGGTAAGTCACAATGCGCTTTCATTGCTTTAATGACTTGCTCAGTAAATAAACCTGCGACACCTGAAACTCCAATGAGAATATCAGGTTTCCCACCATTTGCCACTTCCACTAAAGAAGCGAAGTCTCCTTCAATAACCCAGTCTTCGACCGCTGATTTTTTTTGCACCAGTTTTTGTTGGAAGTCACGTAAATCATTCATACCTTCCGTTAGCAAACCAAAACGATCGATCATAAATACTTGGCTGCGTGCCTGTTCAGCAGAAATCCCTTCGCTAGTCATTTGGGTGATAATTTGCTCTGCAATGCCACAACCTGCAGAGCCCGCACCTACAAAAGCAACTCGTTGCTGAGATAGCTTTTCACCTTTAGAGCGACAAGCGGCTAATAAAGTGCCAACGGTTACTGATGCCGTGCCTTGAATGTCATCATTAAAACAACAAATTTGATCACGATAACGATTAAGTAAAGGGGTTGCATTGGGTTGAGCAAAATCTTCAAACTGCAACATAACATGTGGCCAGCGACGCTTAACGGCTTTTACAAATAAGTCGACAAACTCATCATATTTGTCTTGTTCGATACGTTTATGACGCGCGCCCATATACATAGGATCAGCTAAAAGTTTTTCATTATTAGTGCCAACATCTAACATTACCGGTAAACAATAAGCAGGGCTGATACCGCCACAAGCCGTGTATAAAGCCAACTTACCAATTGGTATGCCCATGCCACCAATACCTTGATCACCCAAGCCTAAAATTCGCTCGCCATCGGTAACCACAATGACTTTTACTTTATTTTTGGTAGCATTTCGCAAAATATCATCAAGTTGGTCACGGTCTTCATAAGAAATAAACAAGCCTCTATTACTGCGATAAATATCAGAAAACTGCTCACAAGCATCACCTACTGTAGGTGTATAGATAATGGGCATCATCTCTTCAAGGTGCTCTTGCACTAACTTGCAATACAAGGTTTCATTTTTATCTTGAATCGCACGTAAATAAATATGTTTATTTAAGTTAGTTTGAAAACTGCTGTATTGGCGGTAACAACGATCAACTTGTTCTTCAATCGTTTCATAACTTGGCGGTAACAAACCGGTCAGGTTAAAACTAACCCGCTCTTCTTTACTAAAAGCGCTACCTTTGTTTAACAAAGGCGACTCTAAAAGGCTTGGACCAGCGTATGGAATGTATAGGGGGCGTTTGCTTGATTTTGTCATAATACCCTAGTTTTGTATGCTTGGAGTTAATGTATAAATCTGATGAATATTAAAGATTCACCAAACGAATAAGGTAACTAAGTATAGTCGAATAGCCATAAACAAAAAAGCTGTCAATTGGCTGATTTTACAAAAATAATCTAAAAAAGGATCCGGCCAGTTACCCACTGTCTAAAATCAATCTACTTCAGCAATCCACGCAAGTTGAATAGCTTCTAAAACACGTTCGCCACAATGTTGAGGATCGTCATCAAAATTTTCTAATGCTAAGATCCATTGACGTAACTCGGTGAAGTGCAGTTTAAGAGGATCAACATCAGGGTGTTGCTCCATTAAATCTAACGCTAATTCTTGTGAATCAATCCAACGATAACCCATAACCTAAATCCTATATGATAAATATTTATACCAATTCCATTAAATTATTGCCCACTTGTGCTGGTTAAAATACTCCAAAGCTTCGTTGCTCTCAATCCCAATAGCCAGCTATTGGTCAATCGAACGCCTTGCCCTGATTTATTTTACCTTCGCACAACAAGATCACAAACTTAATGGAACTGGTATTAGACGTTCAATAAAATTCATCAACATAGAATTATTTGAACAGTAAATGAAACCACAAGGCATCAACCGCAAGCATCAAAATAAGCCAAAATAGAATCATCCGAGATTTTCGACAAAATGCACACTCGGTATGCCAGAGTGATAACAATTTGTTTTTCAATAATTTCATCTTTTAATCAAGCCTCTAAAAGCAGTATAGAGTAATATAACGACACTATAAGAAAACTCCCAAGAATAAAAGATGACAAACATTAAATTTACCGCACAAGAAAAAGAACAAATCATTATCAAAATACAAAAATATTTTAGTCAAGAACTTGATCAAGACCTAGGTCAATTTGATGCCGACTTTTTATTAGATTTTTTTAGCAATGAAGTTGGCGCATATTTTTATAACCGTGGACTTGCTGATGCACAACAAATTATTAGCGAGCGTGTTGAGCATTTATCAGAAGCTATCTATGAGCTAGAACAGCCCGTTAATTAGGAACCTAGCTATGCATGCTATATTTTTAGATAAACAAACTTTTTCTGCTCAAATCTCTATAACATCGATACAGAATAAAGTGAGTTCATTGAACTGTTATCAAATCACCCCTTCACAAAAGATCATTGAACGTTGCAAACATGCAGCAATAGTGATCACCAATAAAGTTATCTTAGATGAAAAAACATTAGCCCAACTACCTAAACTCAAGCTAATTTGCATCACTGCAACCGGTACAAATAATGTTGATATTATCGCTGCCAAAAAACTTAACATTGCCGTAACTAATGTCAGCGGTTACGCCAAGCAGTCGGTAGCACAATATGTTTTTGCTCAAATGCTCAACTATTTTAGCCAAGTTAATCACCATAATAACAATGTCGATAAAGGCCTGTGGCAGAAAAGTAGTACTTTTTGTTATCACGGCAACGGCAGTGAAGAGCTTGCTGGTAAAACATTAGGATTAATAGGATATGGTGATTTAGCACAAGCTGTTGAAAAAATAGCGATTGCTTTTGATATGACAATATTGATTGCAGAACGACCCAAAGCACAACAAATAAGGAAAGGAAGATTGCCTTTTCTAGAGGTGATAAAACAAGCTGATGTGCTATCGCTGCATTGCCCACAGACTCCTGACACGGAAAATTTAATCAATTGCGATGTACTACAACAAATGAAAGCAACCGCAATGTTAATTAATACTGCACGAGGGGCAATTATCAATGAAGGCGATTTATTAGCGGCCTTAAAAAGTAACACCATTGCCTATGCTGTGCTTGACGTATTGAGCCAAGAACCGCCAACCCAGAATAATCTGTTATTAACCGAGCAACA
>Ga0209292_1005541_pt1 | contig 12851 bp, 12 predicted proteins | sample GOMGulsemesocosm_2_FD_184634 | JGI IMG/M metagenome (GOLD analysis project Ga0209292, IMG submission 184634) | Methane-oxidizing microbial communities from mesocosms in the Gulf of Mexico - GOM9C Gulf of Mexico (SPAdes) (version 2) | ecosystem: Environmental > Aquatic > Marine > Cold seeps...
TTGCTTTAGCTTCAACAGCAAAGTCGAACGCTGCTTTAGCGTAAGGACGAGCGACAGTTGTCAATTCAGACATAGCTCTTTCCTCTTAAAGTTCAGCGACGAGTTTATCTAAGATGTCGCTATGTGCAGCGCCATCAATTGAACGCTCAAGAATTTTCTCGGCACCAGCTATAGCAAGAACAGCGACTTGTTTGCGTAGTTCCTCTTTAGCACGGTTACGTTCTGTTTCGATTTCTGCATGACCAGCGGCTAAGATTCGTTCTTTCTCAGCTTGTGCTTTACCGGCAGTTTCCTCAATTATTTTAGCTTCATGTTTTTTAGCAGCATCAACGATAGATGCAGCTACAACTTTAGCTTCTTTTAATTGGGCTGTAGCTTTCTCTTGAGCAAGTTCAAGATCTTTAGCAGCACGGTCTGAAGCAGCAAGTCCGTCAGCAATAATTGCTTGACGAGCTTCGATGGCAGCCATAATTGGCGGCCATACAAACTTCATACAGAAAATTACAAATACGACAAATGCGATTAATTCACCTATTAACGTGGCATTAATGTTCATTTGTGTACCTCCTATTTAGTTATTCGTTAAAAATTCTAGTAACTTACTTATTAAGCAAGTACGAATAACATGTATAGGCCGATCGCAACACCGATCATCGCGATAGCATCAATAAGACCCGCTACGATGAACATTTTTACTTGAAGTTGTGGTGCTAGTTCAGGTTGACGAGCAGCAGATTCTAAGAATTTTCCACCTAGGATACCAAAACCAATCGCAGTACCTAAAGCACCTAGACCGATTAATAACGCAACAGCGATATATAACATATTTATCTCCGATATTTTGAATGTTAAAAGTTAAAGTTAAAGTTAAAAATTTTGTACAAAAATATTCTTTGGAACTTCCTGTTCCCATTTAGCAGAGCTAGCCCTACCAATGTAAATTAGTTTATTAGGCTTCCTGCCTTTACTCTACGAGCCGACTCCGTCGTGCTAAATTCCCTAGGGGATTTAGTGATCTTCATGCGCTAAACTAAGATATACAATAGTTAACATCATAAAGATGAACGCCTGTAATGGGATAATCAACAAGTGAAACGCTGCCCATAAAAAATGTACTGGCAATTGGAATAAACCAATTGTTGCAATAAGTAAGAATATCAACTCACCCGCATATAAGTTACCAAACAAACGTAAAGCTAATGATAACGGACGTGCTAATAACGTAACCATCTCAAGAACAAAGTTAATTGGATACATTACAGGATGGTTAAAAGGCTGTGTGGTTAATTCTTTAATAAAGCCACCAACACCTTTAACTTTAATTGAATAGTAAATGGTTAGAATAAATACACCTAATGCTAAGGCAAAAGTCATATTTGGATCTGTTGTTGGTACAGGCTTCATATACACGTGTGACATATCAATGCCACCAACAGTGCTAATTAACCAAGGTAGAAAATCAACCGGTACCCAATCCATCGCATTCATTAGCAAGACCCAAACAAAAACAGTTAGAGCTAATGGGGCAATAACCGGGTTTGTACCGTGAAAAGTGCTTTTAACACTATCGTCAACAAATTCTACAATTAATTCAACACCAGATTGTAGTTTACCTGGCACACCCGTAGTTGCTTTTTTTGCAACTGAGCGAAAGATATAAAGAAATATAAAGCCTAAAAACACCGACCAACCTAAAGTATCTAAATGCAAGGTCCAAAAACCTTCACCGACAGTTAAGTTAGTTAAATGATGCTTAATATATTCTTGGCTGGTTAATTCAGCAGCAGACATATTAATGTTCCTAATGATTAAAGTTTAAAATAAAATTCTTTTGTAAATATCTTATTAGCTAATGTTTAATAAAAAGCGGCATTACTAGTGGTAATGCCATCATCAAACAAAACATGCTAAAAAAAGGTATTGGCAGTAGCACTAAAAACTTAAAGGCGAGTGCAAATAACAAAGCCGTTAATACCATTTTCAATTTTACACCGCTAAAAAAGGATTCAACCACTAATTTAGACGATTTGGCACCCGCATATTTAAATGCTTTGAGTGCAAAAACTATATTGGGAATTATGGTTACTACACCTGCAGCCATAACAGACTGCGCATGCGCTAATCCCCAAACAAAATAACTAATTAATGAACATAATAAAACAACGCCAATGGCTAACACATTTTGTTGCCATGCTAGTTTACGGCCAGCAGAAGCGAGTTTATTTGTCATTATTACTTCTTACATAAAGTTTAAACAAAGCAGTACGAATATTCTCGTAAGCTGTATACTTTTTTAAAGTAAAAACTTTAAATGTCAAAAGTTTGCGCAAGTATACCCACACTGGCTTTTTTTGCAAGAAAATAGGGCAGAGAAGCCCCGTATTTGTGCGAATAATTACTATTTTTTTAATAAATACGACTAAAGGATTAGGTCTTTCTATAACTGGATTAACGAAAGTATAAAAATACATCACCCTTAAGTATGAATCATCGGATGAGTAAGGTGATTTTCATAACAGTTAAAACATCAAACCATTAGCTTTATCAAACAAGTTTATTTTTTAATCGTTATTTCATTTTTTCTAAAAACTTTTCAAGTTCAGCTAATTCACTATAAGCAATTGTCACTTTTCCTTTACCTTTTTTATTATGACTAACAGTAACTTTTAAACCTAACTTATCTGTTAAGTCTTTTTCGATATTTATACTTTCCTGATCTTTTTCTTTAATTGGTTTTTCTGCTTCAGGGTTTTGAATTTTTTTAATAAGTGCTTCTGTTTCACGTACCGTTAATTCTTTTGTCGCAACTATTCCTGCAGCTTCAGCTTGTAGATCATCATTTAGCGCCAACAATGCACGAGCATGACCCATTTCAATGTCGCCATTTTCGAGAAAAGTTTTAACTTCATCATGCAAATTATTTAATCGTAACAAGTTTGTAACAGTAGTACGCGATTTACCTATCGCAATAGCAACCTCTTGATGCGTTAAATCAAACTCAGTTAATAGACGCTCTAATGCAACAGCTTCTTCCATCGCATTAAGATCTTCACGTTGAATATTTTCAATTAAAGCAATAGCGACTGCTGACTCATCAGGTACATCTTTAATTAAACAAGGAACTTCTGTTAATTGGGCCAATTGAGCTGCGCGCCAACGACGTTCACCAGCAATAATCTCATATTCGCCATTGTCTTCATTTAATGGCCTAACAACAATAGGTTGGATAATGCCTTGTGATTGAATAGAAAGTGATAGTTCTTCTAGCGCTGCATCAGACATATCTTTACGCGGTTGATACTTTCCTGGTGAGAGTTTATCTATTGCTACTTTTCTTAAATCACCATCTTTTGCTGTAGATTCAACGTGCTCTTTGTCATCATTTTGGACTGGCGCTTTTGTTTGGGGAGTAAGTAAAGCATCAAGACCTCTGCCTAATCCGCGTCGTTTAGCTGTGCTCATAATATTCCTTGGGTTTATTCCGTTGGTTCTTCTGCTGCAGATGTTTCACTTTCTAATGAAGAGGGTGTGCTTGTCGATTTATTCATTGGCGTGTTATGACGCAACACTTCACCTGCTAATGCTAAATAAGCTTTAGCGCCTGTTGAAGATTTATCGTAATACATCGCTGGTGATCCAAAGCTAGGAGCTTCTGCTAAACGAACATTTCTAGGAATAACACTTCGATATACTTTATCACCAAAATGGCGTTTCAATTGTTCTGAAACATCATTAGCTAAACGGTTACGCGGATCATACATAGTACGTAAAATACCTTCTATATGAAGATTATCATTAACCACAGAAGTTAATTTAGAAATAGTATCCATTAAGGCCGTTAAACCTTCTAAAGCGTAATATTCACACTGCATAGGTACAAGCACAGAGTCTGCCGCGGTCATAGCATTCACGGTAAGCATATTTAATGAAGGAGGGCAGTCAATAATAATAAAATCATAATAATCTCTTACTGGAGCTAATGCTGTTTTTAATCTTTGCTCTCGCGCATAGACTTCCATTAACTTAATTTCAGCTGCAGTCACATCGGCATTAGCGGCAATAAGATCGTAAAGACCTGAAGTTTCTGTTTGAACTACTTGCTCTACTGATTGTTCTTCAATTAATAGTTCATAGCAGGTAGCTGGTACTTCATATTTATCTATACCACTTGCCATGGTGGCATTACCTTGCGGATCAAGATCTATTAATAGTACTTTACGCTTAGTTGCGGCTAAAGAGGCAGCTAAATTAACTGCGGTAGTGGTTTTACCAACCCCACCTTTTTGATTTGCAACTGCAATTATTTTTCCCACAAACGCCTCATTTTTAAGATTTATTATTATTGTTCATCACATTTTTTCAATACAATAACATGTCGCTCACCAACAAGCTCAGGAACAGCTATTTTATGACTGGACACCAATTTTATATTTTCAGGTAATTGGGCTAATTCCTCCGTTGGGTATTGTCCTTTTAATGCGAAGAACTGTCCATGCTCAATAGTAATTAAATGTGAGCACCAACTAACCATATCATTCAATGAAGAAAACGCTCTGCTTAAAACCCCATCAAAAGGAGTTTCAACATGATACTCTTCTATACGGGCTTTTATTGGCTGAACATTTGTTAATTTTAATTGGAATACCACTTGTCTTAAAAAAGTAATACGTTTTCCTAAACTGTCTAATAATACAAAGTTTTTTTCTGGATACAATATAGCCAGTGGAATACCTGGTAAACCAGGGCCAGTACCCACATCGATAAAATTATCACCTTGTAAAACTTCACCTACCATTAAACTATCCATAATATGCTTAACAAGCATTTGCTGTGGATCACGCACTGAAGTTAAGTTATACGCTTTATTCCATTTATGTAAAAGCTCTACGTATTGAATAAGTAATTGCACCTGTTGCTCAGATACTTGTAATGTTGTTTTCGCAAGCAATGCTTGTAAATCAGTTGTTAGGGTCATTTTTTATTGCTTTAATGTAGACTGAATTTACTAAGCTATTTTAGTTAGTAAACCGTGTTTTTTTAAGTAAACCAATAATAGCGAAATTGCAGCAGGAGTAATACCTGAAATTCGCGAAGCTTTACCAATAGTTTCTGGTCGTGCATCTTTCAACTTAGCAACCACCTCATTTGAAAGCCCTGATATTTGTTGATAATCAAATTCTAAAGGGATTAAAGTGTTTTCATTACGATTTTTCTTTGCTATTTCATCTAGTTGTCTATCAATATAACCAGCATATTTAGTTTGAATTTCAATTTGTTCTGATGCTTGCTTATCAGCAATCTCAGGTCCTAGACCTTCAATTTTCATTAAATCTTCATAACGTACTTCTGGGCGACGAATAAGATCTTCAAGGCTAGCTTCTTTGCTCATTGGGCTTTTAAGCAATTTATTTACTTCTTCAACACAAGCATGATCTTTCTGTACCCAAGTATCTTTTAATCGTTGACGTTCTAATTCAATATTTTCCATTTTTTCGTTAAAACGTTGCCAACGAAGATCATCGACTAAGCCAACAGATCGTCCTTTTTCGGTTAAACGGATATCGGCATTGTCTTCACGTAATAATAAACGATATTCGGCACGTGATGTGAACATACGGTAAGGTTCTTTAGTTCCTAACGTAGATAGATCATCAATAAGAACCCCCATATAAGCTTGATCGCGACCTAAAGTAAATTCATCTTTACCCTTAACGCGATTAGCTGCATTAGTCGCTGCGATAAGTCCTTGTGCACCGGCTTCTTCATAGCCTGTGGTGCCGTTAATTTGTCCGGCAAAGTATAAATTTTCAATAAATTTACTCTCTAGCGATTGCTTTAAATCTCGAGGATCAAAATAATCATACTCAATTGCATAGCCTGGACGAGTAATAAAGGCATTTTCAAACCCTTTAATTGAACGTACTAAATTGATTTGTACGTCAAATGGTAAACTGGTTGAAATACCATTAGGGTATATTTCATGAGTAGTTAACCCTTCTGGTTCAACAAAGATTTGATGAGAGTTCTTGTCAGCAAAACGCGTGATTTTATCTTCAATAGAAGGACAATATCGAGGACCTATTCCTTCAATAACGCCAGTATACATCGGAGAACGATCAAGGCCATCACGAATATGTTGATGAGTTTGCTCGTTAGTATGCGTGATATAACAAGAAACTTGTTCAGGATGATCCTTTTGTGATCCCATAAATGAAAACACTGGTTGTGGTGTATCACCGGGTTGTTCTTCCATTACTGAAAAATCTAACGATCTCGCGTCTAGACGTGGTGGCGTACCTGTTTTTAAACGATCCATTCTAAAGGGCATATCACGCATTTTAGCTGATAAATTCATACTGGCAGGATCACCTGCTCGACCACCTTGATAATTGTTTAAACCAATATGTATTAGGCCCGAAAGGAAAGTTCCTACGGTTAGCACTACCGTTTTACTTTTAAATTTTAGTCCCATTTGAGTAGAGACACCAACAACACGATCATTCTCTAAGATCAGATCATCACAAGGTTGTTGAAAAATGGTTAAGTTTTCTTGATTTTCTAAGCTTTGTCGCACGAATGATCGATATAGGGCTCTGTCTGCTTGAGCGCGTGTAGCTCTTACCGCTGGGCCTTTGCTAGCATTCAATGTTCTAAATTGAATAGCGCTATGATCAATGGCTGTAGCCATTAAACCACCTAAAGCATCAATTTCTTTTACTAAATGACCTTTGCCAATACCGCCAATGGCAGGGTTACAAGACATTTGTCCCAAAGTATCGATGTTATGGGTTAGCAGCAGAGTTTTGCAACCCATTCGTGCAGAAGCAAGTGCCGCCTCGGTACCAGCATGGCCACCACCAACAACGATCACATCATAAAACTCTTGATACCACATAAATCTAAACCTTCAGGGTTACGTTTTTAATAAAAAAATAAATGACTCAGCTTGATGAAATTATTTCCATCAAAAAAGTAATTCGAAAAATCAGGAGACATATTTTAGCGCTTTTTTGCCTTGAGGGAAACGATCAAATGATTAAAAAGATCAGAGACCGATCTCTCTAATATATTATAAGATCTTTATAAAGATCTTATTACTATTACTTATTAAGGAAGGATATTTCTGTGTGTAAGCCATTTTTAACTATATTTTATATAGAGTTAACCTAATGATAAGTCTGTGATCAATGCTTGATCAACCCGCAAATAAGCTTTGATCAAAACATCGAGTTATACACAGAGACATTTGATTTAAAAGTTAACCACTGAATAATAAGGTTAAATTAATAGCTTATTCACTAAATTACCCACAGTCGCTTTAAAATGTGATCTGTATTGTGGATAAGTTATGAGTAAGATCACTATAAAAGATCTTTATTTTGTTTTAACCATTCTTGGGCAAGCGACTCTGGATCGATATCTTCACTCATATCTAGCATGTTGATCGTTACTAATTCTTTGCAACCTTTTGTTTTTAAGGTTTTATTTATTTCTATGCCTGCTTTACAAAAAGTATCATAACTAGAATCTCCGATCGCTATGATCATAAAGTTAATTGAGGATAGATCTTGTTCACAATTTTTAAGATCAGTAACAAAAACTTGAATATTGTCAGGGAGGTCACCAGCACCATGAGTGGAGGTACAAACTAGCCAAACTGATTTTTTGGTGGTTTTTTGAGCGAAAGTGTTATTAAGGATCGATGTGAAATCTGGTTTTAAGTGTAAATTTACCTGATGATCTAGTGTAATTAGTTGTTCTTCGCAGGCTTCGGCAACATATTCTGTTCCCCCTAACATGCTACCAACAATGATTTGAAATGAGCTCATATGACAATTTCCAATAGTTAATTATGCACTTATTGTAATATTATCGAGCGGTTAATTTAACTGATATTTTGTTGAACGAGATAACACAGTGATGACTTCTGTACCAAATTTTTCTTTGATCGAGCCGTATCAGGTTAGTTTTTTATATAATTTTTAGTAAAAAGTTGTGATAAAAGGATAAAGTTTCACCGCGAGTGAAGACATTATATTTATTTATTTTGGATGTTTTGGCGTTCTATCGTCCAATAAATTTATATACATTCTACTACGTGATTCATCATTAATATTATTTTAGTTAAATAATATTAATGATGATACTCCTATAATGAATAAAATATTGCTATTTTTTATGGTCACTTTGTGCGCATTGCGGACTCTAGCAGTTTTTATTCTAACGTCCGCTTCACTAATAAAGCGGTCATTAGCATCGAAGATAACCTGGTGACTTCTGTTAGCCACAAGCCGACATTAGCATTTGTTAAGTCATAAACATATTAAGGGCACTTTGAACCAGAAATCACTATAGGTTTGACGGGCTGGTGTAAGCCTTCAGATTTGAAATTAAAATTTGGTTATAAGTCCTTTAAGTAGAAATTTTTTTGAATTTGTTATTAATGGTTAGAGTAGAAATTGAATCTCGCACAGATATCGTAGACCGACATTATTTAATGCAAGAATTATTGGTCAATCTAAATCATAATTTCTGCCAATAGACAGTAAATTCGGTTAATTGTCATTTTAAAATAATCATAGCATTCAATACTAACAGTCATAATTTCTAGCTAGTTAGCTAGTTAGCTAGTTAGTTAGTTAGTGTTACCGCCACACAATTGACACTAAAGGCATTGCTTCTTTATTGAAAAATAGCACGACTAATTTCTTAGTAAACGTTGTGACTAAAATTCAAATGAAAAAAAACGGCCTCATGGCCGTTTTAAAATACAATTAATTACGAGTTACTCGGCGAATGTTTTGCCGAAGAAATCACCTTTATTCCATGTAGGTCGTTGTTGTTGATTGGAAATTTCAAGACCGATCATCATGTTCACTTCAACAAACGTTGCTGCCGCATCGTAGTCGATAGATAAGGTCAATTCATCACTGTGTTGATGATAATGGTTCTTAATGAAGTCACCAAAAATTGCACCACTGTTGATACTCGGATCTTTAGACTTGAAACCCGTCACCAAGAATACAGAAGGAATACCAGCTTTAACAAAGCTGTAATGATCACTACGAGTAAACAACGCCTGTTCAGGCATAGGATCAGGACTCAAACTTATATCAACTTTTTGTGCTGCTTTTTCAACAATCCCTCCCAAACTTGAATGGGTAGCACCAAATGCAATGACGTCTGCAAAAGGATATAAAACCAATGGCATATCTAAATTAACGTTGGCGACCATTTGAATTGCAGGAACCGTTGGATTATTGGCAAAATAGCTAGAGCCTAACAACCCCTTTTCTTCTCCTGTTACGACGACAAACATGATAGAACGTTTAGGCGTTTCAGGCATTGCTGATAGTAGTCGTGCAGTTTCCATGAGTATCGCGACACCTGACGCATTGTCTAATGCACCGTTATTAATTTTGTCTGCTTCATCACCATTGTGACTAACACCTAAATGGTCAAGGTGAGCACTAAAAACCACATATTCGTCTTTTAATGTCGGATCACTTCCTTCAATCGCAGCAATTATATTAGGACTGGTTACCTTAGCGTGTTCACTTTGTTTGGCCAGAGACACCGTTGTTTTGAGGTTGAAGCCTTTTATTGCGGTATTGTTGTCATCATCAGCGAGAATGTCAGCAAATGACCGCTCTGCGCCTTTGAACAAACTTTCGGCTGCTTGTGCATTAACATAGGCACCGTTTTTTAACTCTGGGTTTGTTCCAAAGGGAATACCATCCTTATTTACCCAACTAAGACTAGGCGTGTCGACATATTTTGTTATTTTTTCGTACGTAATTACCTTATCGCGTTTAGGCGTATGAACAGTAATAAAGCCGATTGCACCGCGTTTAGCTGCATTTTTTCTTTTTTCACTCCGAGAGCCTAAATGAGCACCTTCTTCTGAAGGAAGCTTATCTGGACGCCCAGACAAGGCTACAACGATTTTCCCTTCTACATCGAGCCCTTCGTAATCATCATGTTCAAAGTCTGGGGAAACAACACCATAGCCTACAAATACGGTTTGAGCCTTGACGAAAGAGTCTGTCGATAAACTCGAACCTGACATTAAGAACTGATCCGGAAATGACAAACTTGTCACACCTTCTGCTGTTTCAACTTCCATTACCGCACTATTGGATTTAAGTGACGTTTGTCGAAACGTTACTTGTTGCTCAAATGTGCCATGTTCGCCCATGGGCGTTAGTCCGATTTGCTTAAAGCTCGACTTTACGTAGTTAGCCGCAATTTGATACCCAGTGCTGCCTGTGTCGCGCCCTAACAAGGTATCGTCCGCTAAAAACTCCAAATGGGCTTTAATATTATTAGCATTAACTTGCTCAATTTCTGTCGGAGCAGCTTGTTCTATCTTTGTCTGTGGTTGGCCACACGCACACAGCATTGCAACAGATAAAAGTCCTGTCATGCCAATTCGATGATTGATCATTTTGCCTCTCTAAACTATTATTTTTAGTCGTTGTGAATTAAAGAATTTAGTTAGTTATACATTAGTATTGTGTGTCGCGTAATCTTTTTTGATGAATGACATCTTATTTAATCCAATTCATTTGTATAAAGCGTTACATTATAATTCGAAAAATGAAAATTGAATTAGACTCAAAGTTAATATCTTTGTTCCTAAGTCTTAACAATTCTGTTTTCCTTAAACCACAGCCATATAAAATAGAAAACATTAATTGATATGGGTGTTTCAATAACAGATAAATACCCAGTTTTTGGAGTAGTTATTTTTAATTTAGGTTTCTCAGACTGCTTTGGTGGCTTAGCTCTCTGTCAGTAACAAGAAAATTTGAACACTCTAAACAGCTTAAATATCTATTGATGCTAACGTCAGGTATCGTATTTTTGTTAACATTGGCAAGTGACTATTAGAGATTTTTTCAATTAGCCATAAGCTGAAATAAAGCCTTTTCAAAACCATGAGAATAATTAGGGAAATATCATCGAAAATTTTTATTAGTTTAAGAGACAGGTTTAAGCTTAGAATGATCGTTAATAGATTAGTAGTTCGATGGTGTTTCGGTCAATCAGATATACCTGCAAACAAAAAACATCCAGTGTCTTGTCAATAACCTTAACTATTTTTGACACACGCCCATTAGATAATATGCTCAAAAACAGACATATATTGAGGCTAAAACCATAATAGATACTGTGTCATTATCGTAGTGATAAACGGAGCTTAATCACTACGATGCACCTTGCCATTCTTCATTACAAACCTGACATCAGAAAGCGCATTAATATCTTCAATTGGATTTCCTTCTACTGCGATAATATCAGCAAAAAAACCTGCTTTTATTTGACCAATACCTTTTATTCCAATTAAGTCTGCGCCATTTATTGTTGCTGCTCGAATAGCATCAAGATTAGACATACCTCGGTTCACCATCGCAACCGCTTCTAGTGCATTTTGTCCATGAGGGATAATAGGCGCATCTGAACCTAAGGCTATTTTAACGTTACTTTTAATGGCTTTGGCTAAGGAATCTTTAGCAATGGGCAAGACGTAATTTGCTTTATCGCGCATAATTTTGGGAAGCATATCGATATCAATGGTATCAACAAGTCCTGTTGTTGGTACAAGATACGTTCCATATTCTTTAAGAAGTAGAATAGCTTCATCATCCAGTATTGAACCATGTTCAATAGATGCTACGCCTGCTTTTATTGATGACTTTATGCCTTCAGCTCCATGCGCGTGGGCGGCTACTTTAATTCCGTGCCTAGATGCTTCTTCTACGATAGTTTTCATTTCTTCATGTGTATATTGCTGTGCTCCCACTGAATTTTCTAAAGAAAGTACCCCAGCAGTGGCTGAAATTTTTATCACTTTAGCACCATGTTTTATTTGGTAACGTGTTGCCTTGAGCACATCAATTACGCCATCTGCTACGCCATATTGCCAAGACAAGTCCATCATTCCCTCGGCAGTATCAGCCTGCATAGCAAGGTCTATATGTCCACCAGAAATAGACAATGCGTGTCCAGCAGCAATAATGCGCGGTGCAACAATTATGTCTTTTTCTGATGCATGCGCTAAGGATACAGTGACAAGTTCGAGGGAAGGTGCTAATTGTCCAAGATCCCTAACAGCTGTAAAACCTGCCATTAGGGTTTCTTTTGCATATATAGTGCTTTGCAGTGCAACAGTTGAAGCATTATCCTTAACGATATTTTTCTGAAAATCAGCATTGCCAATAGTCAAATGTACATGGTTATCGATCATGCCAGGCATTAAGGTAACATCGCCTAAGTCAATAGTTTTAGTGTCATCGGGTATGCTTGTTGGGGAAATGCTAATAATTATATTATCTGTCACTAGAACACTTGCTTTGTTTGTAATCTTTCCTGATTCGACATCGAGGAATCGTTCCGCTTTAAGCAATATCGACTCGGCAGCAACCTCTAAGGTGAAAAGACTACAGAAAGTAAAAGCAATTAGATTAATTTTCATAATGGAAGCCTCATAATATTTATTTGAAGAACATGAAAATAATAGTAAATAGTATATTTACTATTTGCAATAGCATTAAATTTGTTCGATTGATGACCAGTAAATAGACTAATGAAGAAGGCTAATAAAAAATCAACATAAATCCTCTTATCTAGATATCGTGTTCGTTGAAATAGCTCAAAAAATTATTGATGTTAATGACTGCAAATTGTCGGATCACTTGTCACTAGCTGAGCCAAGGCTAATGTCCGGTTTCGTATCTTAGTGATCACTAGGTGGCCTGATTGTTAACAAGTCAAGCCGTCTGCCTTGGGTTTTAGCTAACCTTTCTATCTCAACTAGATAGTTCCAAATTACCAAAATCGTTGGACCA
>Ga0209292_1005552_pt1 | contig 12832 bp, 10 predicted proteins | sample GOMGulsemesocosm_2_FD_184634 | JGI IMG/M metagenome (GOLD analysis project Ga0209292, IMG submission 184634) | Methane-oxidizing microbial communities from mesocosms in the Gulf of Mexico - GOM9C Gulf of Mexico (SPAdes) (version 2) | ecosystem: Environmental > Aquatic > Marine > Cold seeps...
TGGGCAAACCATTTTGGTCACAGGCGGTGCGGGTCGGGTTGGTTTTTATGCTATTCAATGGGCTAAACAAGCCGGCGCTCGCGTAATTACAACAGCCAGTAGTGAACAGGCTAAACAGCACTGTATCGCTGCAGGGGCCGATTTAGTGGTTAATCACAATGATGAGGGCATGATAGCGAGTATTTTAGACTTTACTCAAGGCCAGAAAATAGACCGCATTGTTGAAGTTGAATTTGGCGCTAATTTGGATAAATCATTAGCGCTTCTGAAAGTAGGTGGTGTCATCGCAAGTTATTCATCGACCCAAGAACCTGAGCCGAAACTGCCTTTCAAACAAATGATGTTCATGGATTTAACCCTGCGTATGGTGATTGTTTATGCCATGCCAGAACAGGCAAAGCGCGATGCGATAGCGGATATAACTCAAGCGCTAGAAAACAGCCAATTACAGCATAGAATCCATGCTCAGTTTGCTTTAGATGATATCGCTTTGGCCAATAATGATATTGAAAAAGGCGGCTTTTATGGCTGTGTGGTATTGGATATAGAGGAATAAGAACCGGTTGAAATAGCACTAAAGGTTCAACCTCTAAAAAAGTAAGTTGAACCTTTAGTATTTATAAAATGCTCACGAATACGGACAAGGGCACTCATTAAAATTTTAGGAATTGGTATGAAAATAAAAACAGAAACGCCAGTTAATGAAGACGTCGCAGCAATAGAAAAGCATATATTTTTACCCAGTGTGATAACGATTATATCGTTAATCATTTTTATGATCATCTTTGAAGCAGAATCAAAGTCAGTTATCAGCAGTATATTCAGTTTTGTGACTGACCAACTGGGTGCCTTATATATTTGGGCGGGTGCGCTAGGTTTAGGTGCTGTCGCTTGGTTAGGTTTTGGGCGATATAGCCATGTTAAGTTTGGTGGAGAAAATGCAAAACCAGAATTCACACGCCTTAGTTGGATCGCTATGTTTTTTTGTTCTGGTATAGGAACTGCGCTAATTTATTGGTCAAGTATAGAGTGGACCTACTATTACTCAGCGCCGCCTTTTGGTATTGAGGCTAAGAGCCAGGCCGCGGCTGAATACGCTGCTATGTATGGCATTTTCCATTGGGGGCCTATCGCTTGGGCCTTTTACGTATTAACCGCTTTTCCCATTGGTTATGCCTATTACAACCGTAAAAAACCAGCATTACGTTTGAGTACCGCTTGTTCTGGCGTGATTGGCGAAAAGAACGCAAATGGAGGGTTAGGTAAAGCCATCGATATTTTAATGATCTTTGGTTTAGTCGGTGGTACAGGCACATCCTTAGCCTCAGGAACGCCCATGTTGGCAGAGGCAATTAGCCAACTATTTTCAATTGAGCATACGCCCGCGGTTGAAATGGCTGTGGTGGCAATTTGGACTGCCATCTTTGTTACCTCTGTTGCACTGGGTCTTAAAAAAGGCATAAAGGTATTAAGTGACATTAATGTGGTTGCCGTTATCGTGCTGTGTAGCATTATATTTATTGGTGGGCCGACATATTTCTTATTAAATACCTTTACCGATAGCATAGGTTTGTTGGTGAAAGATTTTAGTCGCATGGCGTTTTACACAGATCCGGTTGGGCGTAGCATGTTTCCTCAGTGGTGGACTATCTTCTATTGGGCTTGGTGGGTGGCTTATGGTCCTTATATGGGAATATTTATTGCGCGTATTTCAAAAGGACGTACGTTCAGAGATGTCGCGTTATCCGTCACTTTAGCGGGAAGCGCTGGTTGTGCCATATTCTTCATGATCTTTGGTAATTTATCCTTATACAGTGAGTTAAATGGACTTTACCCTGTCCTTGATACTATGAAGAATGACAGCGCCTCGGCTGCGATTCTTGGTGTTCTAATGGAACTGCCATTGGCCCAAGTGATTCTGCCATTGTTCATCTTTGTAGGATTTATCTATTCAGGAACAACCGTCGATTCCTCCGCTTATGTATTAGCATCCGTTACCTCAAAAGATATGAATTCTAATAAGGAGCCTTCTTTAATTAACCGTATGTTTTGGGCCATCCTATTAGGCGGCACAGCTTTAGTACTGATGAACTTAGGTGGGTTAGCCCCCCTTAAAACGGCCAGTTTAGTGGTAGGTTTGCCTCTGGTGATATTGATGGGCATTGCGTTCTTCTCCTTGGTTAAATGGTTAAAAGAAGATTATTCAACCCTCTCTCAAGGTAATCTGAAAATGACGAACCTTGATTTAGAGGAGTGTGATAACGCAACCTAGTCAGCTCCAAATCTGAATGTATATTACTGTGTTACTTAAAAGCCCGTTGAATAAATTCAATGGGCTTTTTTAATTTTAAAGGAATGTTTAAAACAAACATCTGAAAGTGTAACACGAAGTTTTAAATTAAATATTAATCAAATTCAGCAAAATTGATTAATAATTTATTATTGAAATTCAACGCAAAATAGTTCAATTGATAATCAATTGTGAAGAAGGTATGGATGTTTATATATTTCGTTTACTTAAAATAGTGATAGGGTTAATTTGTAATTATTCAAATGAATATGTTTTTGATATATATGTATAAAATCATATTCATTCTTTAGTAATTATTTTATGTAAAGGAATAATGATGTCTTCAATATATATGAGAATAGAAGGGTTAGAAACAATTCAGGGTGCTGCAACAATTGGTGAGATAGGAGGTAAAAAAGGCTTTTTTTCCATTGACTCTTTATCGTGGGGGGCGGTGCGAGCAGTGACAGTGGATATCGGTAATGCAAATAATGCTGATCAAGGCATGGTAGGCCTAGGTGAGTTAAGCATTTCTCGTGAATCAGATGGCGCAAGTCCCTATTTAAATACCTTTCTTTTTTCACCGGGTGCCGAAGGTAAAACAGTTGAAATTATGATAACAAAACCCTCTCGTACGGGGGCGGGTGTTGATCCTTATATGGTCATTACCGTGGATAAATCACGTATCTCTAGTTATAACATTGGCTGTGGTGATGGATCATTGCCCAGCGAATCATTCTCTCTTGCTTATGCCGTTTTAAGTTTGGTTTATTACTATGAAGATGAAGCGGGAACGATTACTAAGGGCGACACCATTAAATATGATGTTCCTACTGCCACCTTAGCATCTAAAGCAAGCTTGTAAAAAGAAGCTTAAATTCATTTTATTCAAGAATTTATTATTTAGGGTCATGTTAATTTAGGAAATAACAATATGCCGGCTTCAAGTATTAAACCTGCTTTATCATCAATAAAATTAAGTCCAGTGAACGCAGAATTACTCTCAGTTTTTTCATCCAGTTATTTGTTGTGTGATGAAAAAACACCCTCACAATGGGTCCAAGAAGAGTTGATTCCCTTTGCGAGGGATACACGGGATAAGTCGGCTGATGTATATGATAAAGGCCATGATTTGAAAACGGGTAAGGAAGGAGGCAGTGATATAATTGCTTGGGTTACCACCAAGTTAAAGCAAGAAATTATGGCTTATATGATGCCGATGCGAGCACCGCACGTCCCCAAAGATGCCCCGCCAAAAGCACCTGAACCTTCATTTGTTGATAGAATATTATCGCAAATACTGCAGCTTTTACCTCATGCCATTACTAAGGTGCTCGGGAAAATCATTCCTTTTATAGGGGATGCAATGGGTATATTTAGTCAATTTAAAGTGGCTATAGAGCAGGCATTTTTATACGTCAAGTCAAAGGCGCTAAAGTCCTTATCTGCTTTTCCGGTTGCAGGGGATGTGATTGAAGTCTTAAGAGGTAAGGTACTAGAAGCCAGCATTTCTAATGCTGCAGGTGGTTTATATTCTACCGCTAAAATGACGGCAACCATTGCAACCTCAGGGGCTTCAAACTTGGTTACAGGGTTTGTTGATGCTGTTATGGAGCTCTTTAAATTTTTTAAAAGCATCATTGATCGCGAAGTAATGAGAGAAAGGTTTAGGCGTTTTTCGAAAGAATGTAAAAAGTATAAAACCATGAGGTTAACGAATAAGAGCTTTGAAGCTTGGTTTAGACAATCCATGATGGATATTCCTGTGTTAGCCGCTTACGTGGTTAGTATGCCTTCATTTGGTTCTCCTTATAATTTTTTGAATTTAATTGAAAGTAAAAAAAGGCCAGCGCTTAAAGGGATGGGCAAGTCCTATGCACCTAAAAGTAAATCATCAAGTTCCTCTAGACTGGGTCTCTATTTCGGTTTTAGTCCTAAGGGTGAGATTGAATCTAGCCCCAGTAAGGAATCTGACTTAACCGCTTACCTCTCTTTACAAGCTGAAGCCAAAGCCTATGTTGCAGAGGGAATTCAAATTAAAAGCACCACACCCAAAGGGCAGAAAGAGTTAAATGCAGCCAAGGGTGAGGTTAACTATATTCCAACTCAAGATGATATCCATTCAGTGGTAACCGATACTCTTACGGATGACGATGATAGTGAGGATTGGTTAACAGACGTGCTAGGTTTGATTGAATATTAATTTTTTAAAAAGCACAAAAGGCATGCCTTATGAAAGAGGGTTGAAATATTATTCATCACTCTTTCATCGTGTTTAACCTAAGCCACTCTAGGGTGTTTGTTACCAAATTTTCAGATAACTGTGTTAATTGTGACTCTGCATAACAGCGTAGTTCGGGTGAGTTTCCTGATGCTCTAATATGTATGATATCTTGGTTTGATAGCGTCATACGAAAGCCATCTAGCCGGTTTACCTTATTAAGAATAATATCGTCTTTGGCGGGATACAAAGCCTGAATGAGTTGCTTTTGCAATTTTTTTGATTGGCTGATCGTCTCAATAAAGGCTTGATTTAGTTCGCTCGACCGAGTTTTAGTGCTATTGCTTGCGGTATAGCGACTGACTAAATGATTGACCCTATGGCTGATGGGTTGGCCGCTATTGGCACATTGAAAAAGTGCACTTAAAAGGGGAAGGTAGCTATCTCGAGTCGCCAGTTGTACCAGTGTTTTACCATTGACCTCCCAGTTTGATGCTAATAAAAATCCGCCATTAGCCTCAAAACCCACTGCTTGGTGCTGATTTACTTCTTGTTTAATTTTTTCCAGGCCTTCTATCACAAAGGGGGAACCTATCTTTGTTTTAAGTACTTGGATAAAGCGCGTTTCATTGATATCTGAATTGGCATTGATAGGCGTGACAAGATGTTTGGCCTTAAGTGATTTTGCGGTCAAAAGGCCCAGGATATCTCCCCTTATCCAATTTCCCTTTTCATCGCCTAACAAGGGTCTATCGCCATCACCGTCTGTTGAAATAAGCGCATCAAACTTGCCTGCTTTAATCCAATATTTTGCTCTTAACTTATCTTCTTCGCTGATAGATTCAGTGTCTAGTGCTACAAAATGATCACAGCGATCAAGAGGGGTGACACGTGCCCCTAAGTGCTCTAATAAATGAGTAAGGTGATCTCTGGCGACACTGGAATGCTGATAAAAACCAATAGACAAACCCTCTAATGAATGGCGTTTAAAAATATCACAGTATCTCTGGGTAAAGAGTTCTGCTGCTCTTGAGTCAATGGGGGGGGTAAATTCTTTTTCTCTAATGTAGAGGCAGAAGATGAAAGTGTAATTTCACTGGCTTGAATTGCCTCTTCATCCTGTTTACTTATTTCACCATCTTGGCGGTAAAATTTGAGACCATTTCGGTCAAAGGGAATATGGCTGCCGGTAACCATAATACAGGGAATCTTGTGTGACATAGCGAAATGGGCGAGTGCAGGTGTGGCAAGAGTGCCGCAATAAATCACGTTTACATGACAGTCTTCAATGGCTTGAATACAGGCTTTTGTGATTAAAGGGCTGCTCGGTCTGAGATCCATAGCGATGGCAAGGTGAGTCGCATTTTGACAAATGTTTTGTATAAAAGCCTGAGTGTAGGCATAACAAATTTCAGGGCTTAAAGTTTCAACCGTACCTCGTAGACCGCTTGTGCCAAATCCCATATCAAGATGTTGGCTTAAGGCCTTTAGGGCGCGTTTGAAAGAGGGGGGATTCGAGGTATTTGTCATGTTAAGGTTTAATCGGTTTTGTTATGGTTGGCTTGTTGAATTAAGTACTCGCTTCTGCCTGAGTCTTTTAAGTGGGTAATGAGAGCATTCATTTGTTGGCTTTTATCCTTATGCATTACCAATACAGCATCAGGTGTCTCAACTATTACCAGGTTATCCACTCCCAATGTGGCAACCAGTCGTGACTCTGATTTAATCAAACAATGATGGGACTCTTTACTAATGACATCCCCGATTAACAGGTTTTGATTTTTATCTTTTGGGGCATGATCATACAATGCCTCCCAGTTGCCAAGATCTTTCCAGTCACCATAAAAAGGCACTACCTTGGCGTGCTGTGTTTTTTCCATGACGGCATAATCAATTGAATTAATAGGGCATTTCTCGAGTGCTTTCTCATGAATACGGATAAAATCATGGTCTTGGGTGCGTCCATTAAAAGCATCTTTACAGGCTTGGTATATGGCACCTTGATGTATTTTTAGTTCACTCAGGTATTGTTTTGCATTAAAGACAAACATACCTGAATTCCAAAGGTAATCCTTGTCAGATAGATACTCTTTTGCTTTAAGTAAGTTTGGCTTTTCAATGAAAGCTCTTACGTCATAATCAGAGCCTGTTTGAATATAACCAAAGCCTGTTTCAGGGCTTGTTGGCGTGATGCCGAAGGTCACTAGGTTATTTTGTGCTGCTAATTGTGCCGCGGTTAAAATACTTTGATCAAATCGTTTATCCCACTTAATAAGGTGGTCTGCGGGTAATACTAATAGGGTTTTGTCGTCACTCTTTAATAATGCTTCAAACGCCGCAAGGGCAATGGCTGGTGCGGTATTACGAGGGCTTGGCTCTAACATAATACGAGCATTATTAAGGTAGCTGTATTTCTCTTTGAGGGACTCTAGTTGTTGTGCGATAACAAATCTGTGTAGTTGATTACAGACGATAATGGGCGCTTCAATGTTAAGATGTGCGATGCGAATCAAAGTTTGTTGAAGCAGGCTTAACTCTTTTTCAGTTAACGTCAGGCAAGGTTTTGGGAAGGCTAATCGAGATGAGGGCCATAGGCGGCTGCCAAATCCTCCGCATAGGATAACGGGTGTTAATTTCATGTTAGATGACTCAGTGGCTAAGTAAAAACGCATCAAAATGCCGTAATTCGCGTGTCGCGCATAGTAGCGGAGTTTTTGCCTTGAGCCAAGAATCAATCCAGTCAAACTGGCTAGATATCGATAAATCGAGACGGTAAAAAAAGCCCTATAGACAAGTGTGTCATAGGGCTAAGGGTGACGATAGGGAGAAGCCGTGGTGATAGCTTAGTTAAAACCTTCCATTGGAAAGTCAGATAAAAGTTCATAACCATCTTTTGTGATACGCACTTGTTGTTCTAATTTTACCCCTTCTTTTTCGCCTAAGGCTCCCATGTAAGATTCAACACAGACCACCATATTTTCTAAAAAGACACCGTCATAACCTGCCGTATCAAAGCTATCGAAGTGATAGAGGCAAGGGTATTCGTCACATAAGCCCACACCATGTACTGTACAGCCATATCGATTAGCGCGGTAAATATCAGGGATCATCCATTCTTTTTCGCCAAACTCACGGTAACTCACCCCTTCTTTTAGAATGGACAGGTTGTGGTGGATATGCTCAAGTGCCAAATCATATAGATGTTGTTGTCTGGCATTGGCTTTCTCATGGCCGGCTATCCAAGAGCGGGAAATGTCAGCGCAATATCCATAGGGGCCAATTAAATCTGTATCAAATGCGACTATGTCACCGGGCAGTATGATGTTATTAGAGCATTCATTCATCCAAGGGTTGGTTCGCTCTCCGGATGATAATATGCGAGTTTCAATCCATTCGCCCCCATGGCGGATATTTTCAAAGTGGAGGTGAGCCCAAAGCTCATTTTCACTAATGCCTGGGTAGCAGTGTTCCTGCATTCTTTGCATGCCACGTTGAGCCACTGTGATGGTCCATTTCATGACTTCAATCTCATCAGGGGATTTTATCTCTCTGGCATGCTCCATATATTGCATGCCTTCAAGAGTGTCTATGCCTAATTTTTCAAGTTGATTAATGCCTTCTTTGTCACAGCTATCCACTGCGAGGCGTAAATTTCCACCGCCATGGGTATGCATAATTGTACTTATGTCTTGCGCCCATTCGACTACCTTATCAGTTGCTCTGTAACCATTTAAAAAGTAGGTCCAGGAAATGGCCGGGCGTATTTCATCTACGGTAGGGCTGCCATCCCCTAAGACCTTATCAACATGAAGGTGGGCACAATTGTGGAACTCAAATAAAATGACGGGTCCTTCTGCAAAAACAAGGGAATAGCGACACGGGTTGTGAGCCGTCCAAAGTTGCATGTTGGAGGTATCGGTTGCATAACGAATGTTGAGTGGATCATAAAGAAGGGCGGCTGTTATGTCGTTCTTTTTTAACACCTCTCGAGTACGAGCAAGACGATATTCTCGTACTCTGCGCATGGTTGTTTCACTAATCGGGTCCTTTAAGGCGTACTCAGTAGCAGAACTAATGTAACGTTTTTTTTCGTCTAACATAGATGTTTCCCAATCAGGTTAAGCGTTTAAATACTGACCTTTTAAAGATATTTAGGCCTTTAATATAGGTCCATATTAGGCAGAAAAGGATTGAGTAAAAAGCTAGATATTTGAATGGAAGATTAAAGAAAAACTTAAGGCAGTATTAATGGGTAAAGGGTTGTTTAATGTGATCGTCATATCTTTTCGCATCCTTGCGCTTTAAGTGCTGTTATTGATCGCACTCTTGTTTTAACCAGCTTAGAAACTCAGCCGCCATGGGCTTGAGAAGGGTCCTTTTAGGGTAAATTAGATAGTAGGATTTATTAAGAGGCAGCGATACTTTGGATAATCGAACTAATCGTCCGGTCTGTAATTCCTCTTGTACCATGGTGGCTTGGCCTAACATGATGCCTTTGCCCTGAACTGCCGCTTCGATTGCCATACTCGAATAGTTCAGCTGTAAATTTCGACTTGAACTAATGTCTTGCAAATCAGCGTGTTGCAACCAATCATCCCAACCTGGTAAATGTACATTTTCATCACCCCAGTCAATGTGAATTAAGGGCTGACTTTGTAGTAGTTGGATGATATCGCCGTTTTCTAATTTCGCAATGTCAGGGCTGCACACAGGGCTAATGGTATCTCGAAACATTTCGTTTTTTAGTAGACCCGGGTGGCCTTTATCGCCAAAACAAATGCTAAAATCGCTACTTGAGCTATTAAAATTGACCGGGGTATTGCTCGCTTCGATACGCATTTCTAGGTCAGGGTTTATTTCCATCCATTTGAACATTTTTGGCATTAGCCATTTTGAGGCAAAAGACGGGATTGCGGTGACTATCAAAGCATTACGGTTACCCATTTGTTCTACTTTTTGTTGTCCAATTCGCAATTTTTCAAAGGATTCATGGACGTAAGTTAAATACAGTTGTCCCGCTTCTGTGAGTTCAACCCCTCGTCTATTGCGGTTAAAAAGCTGCACATTAAGATGCTCTTCAAGCAGTTTAACCTGTTGGCTGACAGCGGCAGGTGAGACGAACAAGGATTGTCCTGCACTGGATAAACTGCCTGTTTTTGCCGCTGCTTCAAAAGCACGAATGGCATTAAGGGGCGGAAGCCGCTTGTGGCGCTGTTCTGACATCTGATACATCCTTTGCTAAATCAGTGAAGTATTGAGATTAACATAGACAGCGATTGCTTGAGTGTTTTGATTTAAGTTTTTCTTAAATCTAATGTCAAAATGTATGGTTAGAAGGAAGGTCACTCTTTGGTTAGTATGAAATGGCTGGTTAACACTGAAGAGGGGCGTGTTTTGTAAGTGATTTTGCAGACCTTCTTATGAACATACGTTTGTTTTGGAATATGTAAATAACGACTCTCTGTCTAGTGTTTAGATAAAGCGCCTTGAAGGTTGAGGCCAGTAATTTGAATCAAACAATAATGACAAATTCAAAACCAAGAGACAAAATTGAAGGAGCGTAATATGACACTTGATCAAGCTAATGACATTATCGATCTAACTCGGTTCCCTATCGATAGATTAGACACTCAAGAAGGTCAGTCTTTTTTAGCCGACTGTAAAGAGAAGCTAGTGAAAGACGGTGCTGTGGTACTTGATGGTTTCATGCGACCTGACGCTGTTCAGCAGGTGATAAGCAATGTTGAACCGAGTATGAAAGACGCCTTTTATTGTAGTAATGAACACAATGTATATCTGATCAATGATGACCCTGATTTTGATAATGAACACCCTCGTAACCGTAAGGTTTACAGTGATAAAGGCATTGTGGCTTATGATCAAATACCCGCTGAAAATCTGTTGCATCAGGTTTATGGCTGGCAGGCATTAAAAGACTTTATCGCTCAATTGATGGGGTCTCCAGAGATTTTCCCTTATACGGATCCATTAGGTTCGGTCAATATCAATATTAATAATGATGGCCGTCAATTAGGTTGGCATTATGATAATTCGAAATTTGTCACTACCTTGATGTTGCAGCCTGCCAGTGACGGTGGTGTGTATGAATATGTGCCTTGGTTGCGTTCTGAAGAGGATCAAAATTTTGACGGTCTTGATAAGGTATTAAAAGGTAAAAGTGATGAGGTGCAAATTCTGAAACAAGAGGCAGGTTCTTTTGTTTTGTTTATGGGTAAGTACACAGCGCATCGTGTTACTCCCAGTCATGGTGATCCAAGGTTAGTCGCGGTATTAAGTTATGGTCCAGAGCCTGGTAAAACGTTAACCAAAGAAACGCGTCAGTTGTTTTATGGCCGTACCCAATAAATTGATCTCTGCAATCTAATTTATACTGTCTTGAAAAAGGAATACGTTATTATGACTTATTCCTTTTTTTCGTTTCAAGCAAAAGGAAAAATAGTAGAGGGTTAACTGTTTAGATGGGGGGAAAGGAAATTTAGTCATTTAAAAAGGAACCTGACGAATAAAGAGGGTGTTCTATCGTCAGGCTCAAAAGGTGATATCCCTATCGGCTTAAATTAAGTGGCAAGGCTTTGTGACTTGTTCAACCTTGTGCTGACGAATTAATTGGTGGCATCTTTCTATCTCAGGTGATAACCAACGATCTTCATGATAAGGCGCTATGTGTTGTCTCAGCCAAGACCAAGCCTTTGATGTACCTTCTCCAAATGATTCATCCTTGAAAAATTCGAACGCCTGCGCCGCAAATAAATATTCAATGGCTAATACTCGAAAGCTGTTATCCAAAGCATCGTATAGCCTTAATGCAGAGGAGGTACCCATGCTGAGGTGGTCTTCTTGTAGTGCTGAGGTGACAAAATTGTCTGTGCTAACTGGCTGGGCGTGGCGACGATTTTCACTGACTAAAGAAGCACTGACATATTGGGCAATCATCATCCCTGAGTTAACGCCGCTGTCTGCTACCAGAAATGCGGGTAAACCGCTGACTAATGGATTGACTAAGCGGTCTGAGCGTCTTTCAGCCACACTCGAAAATTCATGGATGGCAATGGCAAGCTGATCACACGCCATGGAAATGGCTTCGCCATGAGGGTTGGCCTGTGATATCACCTGGTAATCATCCGGTGTGCCCATGACTAATGGATTGTCCGTTGCCGAATTAAGCTCAATTAAAATTTGTTTGCTAGCAAATTCTATTTGATCACGACAGGCCCCATGAATTTGTGGAATAGAGCGTAGGCTTAAGGCGTCTTGTGTACGTATGCCTTTTCGGTTTTTGATTACCTGACTCTTATTTAGAAAGGATCGAATGTTGTTGGCAACGTTAATCTGCCCTGGGTAGGGTTTGAGTTGAATAACGTTATCGTCCATGCAACTAATTTGGCCACCTAACGCCTCGAATGACATAGCGCTAATGAGGTCGGCCCATTGTGCTAAATGTTGGCAATCATCTAGTGCGATACAGGCAAGCCCCGTCATGCATGGGGTGCCATTAACCAAACTTAAACCATCCTTTGCACCCAATGTGACAGGCTTCAGCCCTGCAGCTGCAATCGCGTCTTTGGCAGTGGTGCGTTCGCCCTTATAGATAACCTCACCAATACCTATCAAACAAATGCCAATATGAGCCATATGAGTAAGGTAGCCCACTGAACCTTGTTTGGGTACATCAGGTGTAATGCCGTTATTTAAAAAATCAATAAGTAATTCGACAATGCTGGGACTGATGCCCGAATGCCCCTTGCTGAAGTTGGCGATGGCGCAGGCCATGATGGCGCGCGTTTGGCTAATGTTGAGTGATTCGCCCACCCCGCAGGCATGGCTTAATAAAACACGAGTGGATAGGGTGCTTTGTTGTTCTCTACTAATAGTGACACTACAAAGGGCGCCTAAGCCGGTTGAGATGCCGTACGCTCTATCACCAGACTCAACAATTTTATCTACAATATTACGCGCATTACGTAATTTCTTCTGACGATCATCTGATAATTCGAGACTGGCATTATGTTTAGCAATGGCAACAATGTCTTGCCAGTGAATGTGTTTATCGTCAAAAAGTATGCTGTGATCCTGTTTCATATTGGCCCCGTAATCTCTTATTGTTGTTTGAAGTCTCTATTACTGAGTCGCCCTTAAGAAGGGTTAGTTAATGGAATAAAGTAATAGATCATATGGCTTGTATAGACAAGCTATTTATACAAGATAATTGATGTGGCTATTTAGATCAAGTTTAAGTTTTTGTTAAACCATGATTTCATAAATAGCACAGAATTTATAGGCTTATCCCTGTCCATACTCTC
>Ga0209292_1005557_pt1 | contig 12828 bp, 13 predicted proteins | sample GOMGulsemesocosm_2_FD_184634 | JGI IMG/M metagenome (GOLD analysis project Ga0209292, IMG submission 184634) | Methane-oxidizing microbial communities from mesocosms in the Gulf of Mexico - GOM9C Gulf of Mexico (SPAdes) (version 2) | ecosystem: Environmental > Aquatic > Marine > Cold seeps...
ACTTTAGCCCACTCAAACCACCTCAAAAAACCCTTACGATTCTTCTGCTTAGAACACCCAAAACCAACTGTGCGCTGTACTCATAATCGGCAGGTCCCCAGTTCGAGTCTGGGAGGGCCCACCATTTCTTTTTTGCGCAAATACTCGAGCGCAAATCAAAGCACCACCACTCTAATTAGCCTCTTTTCAGCACAGCTTTTGATAAAGCCCACAGGCTGCTTTGTGCCAGAAGCAGCCATTCAACGCTTAGGCTGAGGGGCAAGAAAATCGGAACGTAGTCCCACACGGCCCACTAGTTAAGCCTAGATGCAGTCCTTCATGGTAACTATTACTTTTAAAACAGGGTTGTTTTCTTTATCCCTGTATACATATGAAATACTTCTTCCTTCTTCTAACAAAGGCTTTGTGTCAGAGGACTCACAAGCAATGGTTTTGAGCTCAGGTTGCATCATGGTGCTGGCGCTCTCTACATCAATATCAGCGACCAGCCAATTAACCAGCGTGTAATTGAAATACACGTCGCCCTCATGAACAGTAACGGTTTCTAGGCGAGTATCATCGTCCACCATTACTGGTAGGCTTTTATTCATCATGTTGATTTCTTCATTCAGCGTATAATCAGAATCGCTCGTGAGCAAAAAGCTGGCGGCAAAAGAGATTGCATTGATTATGACAATAGCCCGAGCCAATATTGCCCATGCTGAATTCCCTTGAAACTTGCCTGCACTCCGCCAGATAGCAATCAAAATGAAAGCGGAATAACCAATAACTAGCCAGTAAAAAGACTGTATTAAGGGAGCACCGCCTTCTTTCATAGCTAGGCTTGCAAAGTTTGCTTCCAGAACAGCCAAAATGCCTCGGGCAAATAGCCCGCCAATTAAAAATCCGAACACCCAATACGTTATAACTAATGGGACATCACCTTTAAAAAGGCGGACTAGGTAGTTATCTTGTTTAGTATGATTTGCATCGTCCATTGTGGCTCCTTATAGGCATAGAGCTTAAGGTGAAGGCCAATGCGGCACATCGTCCCTTAAGCCCTGTTTGTATGAGCTATGGGAAGTGCCGATGGTGCTTGCAGTGACGCTGGCACGTCTGAAAGGGTACGACACATCCATTTGCTCGTTGTTTGCTTGGCACCACTTTGAACGGAGAGGCAGGGTTACCGTAGGGTTTGCTTGCCGTTCAGTGGCACCACATTTTCTACTTAACCAGACCTTCATGAAGACGCTTTCAGCATAAGACTCCTGTTCACTGGTGTCCACGAAAAGCAAATCAATAGATGATCTGTGTCAAACCCCTTGATTCCTCAGAGTCGTGTTGAATATAGCAGTACTTGCCGACCATCCATGCTGTTATTAATGGCTAATTGTGTGGCTGCTTTGGGTTGTAAGCAGCCATTCGTGGATAAGCAGTGACGTAATCCCAGAACGTCTTCTATGTGCCAATAGCAGTCACTCAGGTCAATTTGTTGCTCAAACCGCAATTTGGTACAGTCTTATAATCATATAAAACAGGACAGGGACCATGTCGAGACTGTTTTCAGGTGCTTCTGAGTACCCAGCCCCCATCCGCAGTAAGGTTTTCATGCATCGATGTCTGCAAACCTTTCTTGTCTTAATGTTTACTTTGTTTATTAGCACACAGGCATATTCTGCAGATTTACAGTATGGGCTGGATGCGGCAGAAAGAGGTGACTATGCCTCTGCTCTGAAGGAGTTTGTGCCCCTAGCCGAACAAGGAAATGCCGACGCTCAGAATAATCTGGGGCTTATGTACCAAGACGGATTGGGTGTTGCACAGGATTACAAGACGGCCTTCAAATGGCTCACTTTAGCCGCCGATCAGGGGAACGCCGGATCACAGCATAATCTGGGGCTTATGTACCAAGACGGTTTAGGTGTTCCACAGGATTACAAAACTGCCTTCAAGTGGTACAGGCTTGCCGCCGATCAGGGGAACGCCGGAGCCCAGAATAATCTGGGGCTTATGTACCAAAACGGATTGGGTGTTGCACAGGATTACAAGACCGCCCTCAAATGGTACAGGCTTTCCGCCGATCAGGGGTTTGCCGAACCACAGCATAATCTGGGGCTTATGTACCAAGACGGTTTAGGTGTTGCAGAGAGTTATAATACCGCCGTCAAATGGTACACGCTTGCCGCTGAGCAAGGGCTCGTCGACGCCCAAATCAATCTGGGGCTTATGTATCAAGACGGTTTAGGTGTTGCACAGAGTTATAAGACCGCCGTCAAATGGCACACGCTTGCCGCTGAGCAGGGCGATGCTCGTGATCAGTACAATCTGGGAGATATGTATTTTCAAGGAAAAGTTATTCCGCAGGATTACAAGACGGCCTTCAAATGGCTTACTTTAGCAGCCGAACAGGGGTTAGCCGAATCACAGCATAATCTGGGGTACATGTACCAAGGCGGGCTGGGTGTTGCACAGAATTACAAGACCGCCGTCAAATGGTGCAGGCTTGCCGCCAATCAGGGGCACGCCGGAGCTCAGAATAACCTGGCAGCCTTTTATCTTAACGGCTGGAGCGTCCCGCAGAACTTCAAGGCAGCCTTCAAATGGTACAAACTTGCTGCTGAGCAGGGGCTATCCGACGCTCAGCATAATCTAGGACTTATGTATTTTAACGGCTGGGGTGTGCCAAAGAGTGCCAAGACCGCCCTCAAATTCTTTACGCTCGCTGCTGAACAGGGGGATCCTGGCTCCCAGTTCAGTCTGGGCTTAATGTACCTAAACGGGCTGGGTATTTCACAGAGTTATAAGATCGCCGTCAAATGGTATACGCTTGCCGCCGAGCAGGGACACGCCGGAGCTCAGAGTAATCTGGGAGTCATGCACTACGAGGGGTGGGGTGTTCGAAGGAATGCCAAGAACGCCTTTAAATGGTACAAACTCGCGGCTAATCAGGGGGTGTCCGATGCGCAGTTCAACTTGGGAATCATGTATTACTACGGCGAGGGCGTTCCTCAGGACCTCATTCTTGCCTATAAGTGGCTAAGTATCTCGGAGGCTAATGTAAAAGCCTTAGAGATTCGGGAGGCGATCGCCAAAGAACTGACATCTAGCCAGCTAGAGGAGGCGCAAAGACTTGTTAACGAATGGGTTGAAAAACACAGCCGTTAAAGTAAAAGTTAAAACTGCATTCTTTACAACTGCTTTGGGTCGCAGGCTGCCATCGATTAGAAGGGGTTATCCTCTTTTTATGCGGAGAGAATCATGAAAAAGCTCAAAAGCTCCCAAATGACCACCAGAAAAAGAATTGGATATATAATTTTTGGAAGCCTTGCTGCTTTAATTGGTTTCAGCATTTTCGTTGTAGAACTAAAAGGCGAATTTTCCAGTGATAACTTTTGGTTTATATTACTGCTTCTCTTTTCATTATTTTATTGCAATAAGTGGCTAGGAAAAGGAATCCATGGAAATAAAGAAGCGCCTTTAGGAGACAAGTCCACCGACCTGCAAAGTGCGTTCGATATATCTTCTCAGAAAGCACCTGACGAATGGTCCAATCTTAATCAAAAGGCCCAATTGCTCTATGATAAGGGTCAATGCGACCTTGCTATCAGGACCGCGAAACAAGCCCTTGAAATAGCTGAGACAACCCCCGATTTCGACCATAATCTTCTAGCTGCTAGCTTAATCAATCTGGCTGAGCTCTATCGCGATCAAGGCCAGTATCCTCAGGCCGAACCGCTCTATAAGCGGACGTTAGACATCCAAAAAAAGGCTCTCGGACCGAATCACCCGGATGTAGCTCTAACACTGAAAAATCTGGCGCGTCTCTACCACTTTCAGGGAAGATACACCCAGGCCGAACAGTTTTATAAAGACGCACTGGAAGTTTTCGGGCCGGAACATCAGTCTGTTGCACAAATCCTTGATAGCCTATTAAAGCTCTATTACATTCAAGGCGATCATAGTAAATACGCTGAATTCGAGCCACTCTTGAAGCAGGTACTGTCGCACCAGGAAAAAGCTCTCGGATCGAATCATCTGAATGTGGCCGCTAGCTTGCATAGCTTGGGTGAACTCTACATCGCACAAGGTCAGTATACTCAGGCTGAACCGCTCATTAAGAGAGCACTTACGATACAGGAAAAAGAGCTCAGCTCGGACGACCTGGATATAGCAATAACTCTTAATAGCTTAGGCAGACTTTACTGCGCTCAGAAACGAGTCTTAGACGCTGAGCCGCTATTTAAGCGAGCGATGACGATCCAAGAAAAAGTTCTCGGCCCGGAGCACCCCTTTGTGGCAATAACCCTAGATAACTTTGCCTCGATCTATCATTTCCCAGACCAATATGCTCAAGCAGAGCTTCTCCATAAACGCGCACTATCAGTCTTGGAAAAATCGTTCGGCCCTGACCATCCTGAAGTTGCTGTCGTCCTAAAAAATCTAGCTGTTGTACTTCGTGCTACAGAACGAGAAGCAGAAGCTGAAAAGCTTGAAATACGGGCTGCTCACATTAACGCCATGGAGCGATAAACTCCGCGGCAACTAGACCCTGTATGAAGCACTATTCAGCTGCTTATGTCTCCTATGGGTTGTCAGCTCAACCGTTCGATGCAACACATGCGTTAAACACAAACCACTCAAAGCAATCTTGGTTACCGCAACTAATACCCCATCACCACTGTGCCAATTACAAGTCTCGTAACTTTCCTCCCCCATAAAACCCGCGAAAACATCGGTATCTTATATGGAGAAGCCTCTCCACCCTTAATCAATCAACAAGAGGCAACAACCATGACAAGTACCTTTCGCATCATCAAAAAATCAACTTCCCCAAAGCTATCCCCTCGAGCTCAAGGCTCCCTCACCTACCATGTCGGCTATGACGAAACCGACAAAACCTTCCACTTCCGAATCACTGCCAATTCAGGCGGCGGCTTCTTTTCAAATGAATGGATCGCCCTGAATGACGTTCTGGACACCATAGAAGCAACCAGCTCAGACAAGCCTTTCAAAGCCCTAATCTTCAAATCACTGTATGACTCTAAAGGTTCCAACAACCACGGCTTCCTTGCGGCTGCCCTTCGAACTGAGAAGCTATTGCTACCCGTTGAGAAGCAACTAATGTCGCACGCACTGGGTGACGTCAAAGTCTTCAAGGCGGCAATACAGCAGCTCATTAAAGACAAAGTTAGCCTGGATGACGACGTGGCTGAAGCTGAAAAGGTCAAGGAAGCCAAGCGAGCTGAATTGATTGAAGCAATGAAGGCCTCAGCCAAAAATAAACCAGCAAGCAAATAACTACAGCTGTATCAATAAACCTCAACAATCCACCCCCACTCCACAGCAAAAGCGCTTCACATAACCCAAAAGGTCCCTTTAGCGAAATGCAATATTTCAGGATGTTGTAGTGCTTTGCTGTGCCTGCTCAATTATTGCCAAAGGAGAAAATCAATCATGCGTAGTAATCGATATGTTGCTTACTTTCGCGTCAGCACTCAGAAACAAGGGCAGTCTGGCCTTGGCCTGGACGCTCAAAAACAAGCCGTCAGTGAGTTCTTAGCTCAATTTGGCGGAACAGTTGTCGCTGAGTTTGTTGAAGTAGAAAGCGGCAAACGAGCTGATAGACCCGAGTTCACCAAAGCTGCTGACTATGCCGAATTAGCCAACGCCACTGTTCTGGTGGCCAAGCTAGACCGACTGTCCAGAGATTTACACTTCATAACCAGCCTTCAGAAACGAGGCATTCGCTTCAAGCTGTGTGACCTTCCTGAAATTGATCAACTCACCATCCACATCTTGGCTGCAATGGCCGAACACGAAGCCCGAATGATCTCCCAACGAACCAAGTCAGCATTACGTATAGCTAAGGAACGTGGTGTGGTCTTAGGAAACCCTCACCTGGCAGTACAGCGTAACAACGACGTATCCGCTGCTAATAGCCAACGAGTACTGAAGCAGAAGGATTGGCAGGCCAAGATTCTCAAGGTCATTGGGCATCTGGAGGAAGCTGAAGGGCTGACAACCTGCCAAGCCATTGCTGATGCCCTCAATGAGCGTGGGCTGACGACAGCCAGAGGGGCGGCATTCTCAGTGCCAATCGTTAGCCGTCTACGCCGTAACCGCAATTCATAACCACTAACCAAGGAGACCGCTATGGTTTTAACACTACTGGCAGTTGCTGCGCTGATTATTTTGACGGGCGCTGAGAATACCTTCGTGATCGCCATTGTAGCTTTGCTTGTGTACCTCTACCCGATTCAGTCCATTCTGGTGATTGTCGTTCTGGCTTTGCTGAAGTGGCAAGGGGAGGTGCTCAAACAGAAGCTCACTAATCGCTTCCGCAACTGGCGCAAGAACAGGTGATCGGCGCAACCAACCCATCCACTAACCCTACCCCGCATTACCCCCTTCTTTTTAATTATTTAACCCCTTAGGAGAAACATTATGACTATCCGCTCTTTTGCGGAGGTTGGCGCTCGCCTGGAAAAAGCTGTTTCAGCTCTTCCGGGTGAAGCTGCGACCCCTGCTGACCTATACGACCGCTACGAAATGTTAGCGACCGCGATACTAGACAGTGAGTTTGAGAATTATGAGTACGGCATGTTGGAGGAATATCTGATGACATATCTGTATTTGAAGCGGCTTGAACTCAATATACCGCTTGATCACGAGGTGTAAACCTTGAGGGGAGCCTATGGATGGGCGCCTTTCTTTCCAACGATACATTCGACGCACCCGACGACTCGACGCCACCACACGTCAGGTCGTCGGGTTCGCCATTATCCTTGGCCAAACCAGCACCATCAGATACTATCTTTAGGCCTACTGGATTGAGCTTTTGAACTATGAATAATAATGATACACACGCACCCTTCAGCTTCGGACATAACTTCACAATGGAAGAAGCGATTGCCTATGTGATTTCTGTTGATCTCGCTGTATTACCCGATCAAATGGAGGGGCTCTTTGTCTACCTTGAAGAAATGTACGAACAAACAGAATCAGACTATTCGTTAGCAAAAGAAAGGCCCGCCTCAACCGACGAATTGGAAAAACTAAAAGCTAACCATGTTAAATGGCTAGAAAAAATGCAACTGGCTCAAAACTTAGACGCCGAGCTCGTTCACGAAATTGAAAAAATACGTCAAGGCAAAGAATCAGTCCTATTGATAACCACAGATAGCATGTCTGGCTATCACAAAGTTGAATTCACCAAACAAAGCGTTTTTGAATGGGCGCATAAAAAGCACAAAACCCCTTCACCAACATCCGGTAGCCCTAAGCAAACGAACCACCCTCGCAGGATTCACAGCACACCTCTGCTTGAAGTACTTGACCGTGCAATTGAAGAGCATTGGGAAAATTACGATCCCAAAAGACCACCAACTAACGAAGCGATAGATACTTGGATGCAACAGCAGTACCCCACCCTCTATGGTGACGAAAAAAATGGCCTCTCAGGCGCAGTCATAAAATCCATGTGTAAGATCATGCGCCCTCCTTCAGACCGCTAGAACCCCCTAAAACAACCACATCACTATAAATATGTAGGGGGTCACCCCCCTTACCTCACCCCGTTCACCGGCGACAACCTTTCAGCCCATCACTAGTATTGCCCTCGAAACAGTGCGCACCTGTTCTCACACTTTAATCGCCACAAATTTCGAGGTTACAAAATGTCTAACGAAACAAACGCATCTGCTTTCACAGATAACACCCATGCAGCAAACGGTCCAACCGATAGCTCAAACCCATTTATAACTCCTGCCGCAGCCTTTTCTCAGCTGATGAGCAACCCTCTTGATCCCCAGCAATGTATTGACGTATTCCAATACCAGTTCGATACGCTGAGCATTCAAAGTCATCTGGGTTTTATGGCTAAAGTATTTTCGGAAGCTCTCGATCAGGAAATATTGGCCTTTCAAAAAGACCCGGATAAGCCGCTTCATTTACTGGATCAAGCAAGTCTGTTTGCCGGTGATTTAGTGTGCCACAAGGCTAGCATCTATAACTGGGCCGCAGAGAAGTTCGATTACGAAATTCCAGAGTGGCGATGCTTTTTTGAAAAATCTTCACTGATGCTAAACGATCACCATTCCAACCAAAGCGTAGAGTGTGGAGTTGATGGTGAGTAAGGCAGAAGGTAAGGCTTTAGTCGTCGAGGATGTCAAAACTCAATATGAGCTAGTCTGCTGCAAAGCAGGCCAACCATACGTCACTCAGCAAAGGGAGGAGAACCGTAAAACATTCCGCATTGGTAGCAAAAACTTCCGTCACAAGCTTCGGAGGTTGGGGTTAGATCACGATGCATTCTTCACGGAAGACGAGCTTAAGTCTATCGAGAAGAACCTAGCAGCATTCGCTTTTACGTCGGATACGACTGTTGATGTTTATCGCCGAGTAGCGCCTTTTACAAAAGGGGTTGAAATTGATCTGGGCGATAATCAGCACACTAGAGTTCAAGTAACACCTGGCAAGGTGGATATCATCACTAGCAGTTCTAATGCCTATTTTGACCGAAGCCCGAGCCAAAAGCCGTTTGTGATGCCAGCAGATGAAGGCTGTATTGATCCCCTATTCAGTTACTTGAATCTTTCCAGAGAAGACGCTCAACTGCTTATTGCATGGATGACCTATACGCTGGCAAACCCAAAACTTGAAAGCACCAAATATGTACATCTAGTGCTTAAAGGCGATCAGGGTTCTGGCAAAACCAGCATGTGTGACACATTTATTCGCAGTCTGGTAGACCCTAGTCAGATAGGGGTACAGATATTTCCGAGCAATGAAAAGGACCTCGCTATCGGGTCTCAAAATGCTCATTTGCTGATGTACGACAACATGCGCAGCTTATCACCGAAGATGGCAGACACACTGTGTATAGCAGCCACTCGTGGTGCGCTTTCTGCACGCCAGTTGTACTCTGATGCCGACGAGCACATCCACCAACTTCACTGTGCAATGGTCTTGAACGGTATCCATTCGTTCATTGATCAGCCCGACCTAGCTCAGCGATGTCTGGGGCTAACACTGCAGCCGATTGAAGAAAATAAAAGGCTTTCAGAAACGGATATACGCAGGGAATTCCAACAAGATTTACCTGGGATTTTCCGCGGGATGCTGAATTTGATTGCAGGCATATTCAAGCACCTGCCAGATGCTGAAGTGATACACCCAGAGCGGATGATCGATTTTGTTAAGTGGCTAGCGGCAATGGAGGAGGCGCAGGCATTACCAAAGGGAAGCCTTCAATCGCAATACAGTAACAACCTCAAGTCAACGATACGCGATAGCCTTCTCGACAACGCGCTTGCAGTGGCCATGCTCCGCTTCACTGAGGTTGAAAAACAGGCTCCATGGATCGGAACACCAACTCAGCTGCTGGCAAAATTAAACAGCCTTTATTTTGACGAGTTCGGTCGCTCAAAAGACTGGCCAACGAATGCTATTTCATTATCAAAACGGCTCAGCGCTATGAAAGCAGGCTTATTGAGCCAAGAAGTGGATGTACAAATCACCCGAGGAAAAGAGCGAAACATTAGCATTAATTCTGGAGATCTCTACTGATGAATCAATCTACGCACCCGGCGAGCTGTCGCCAACATGAAATAGATATCGCTCTTTTACCGCAAACGCTTTTATTTAAGGACAACACGATGAACAAATACCCTGCTGATGAAAAAACATTAAACAATATTCAAGACATTCTGATCGATCGAATTCCCACATTAAAACCAAATAACATTTACAGAGCTGAACAACTATTTGGAAAAAATTTATGGTTATCCTTCCCACCCTCTGATCGCAAGTTAATCGGTGGCATTGTTGCCGGTTTGGTAAAAGACAAGAAATTACCACTCAACCGAGTTTCAAACTCATCGTCCAACAAGGCGCAGTACCAGCCGTGTTGATGCTCACCTGACTAGGAAACTAGCGAGCCATTCGTCGCACTCGACGACTCGACGCCACCACACGTCAGGTCGCCGGGTTCGACAAGTACTTCTTTAGTTTCACCCACAAACCAATCTCAACCCGACTCAAAAAACCACTGAGGGATTCACTATGCCTAAAATTCAGCTAACACCACAGCTAATCCAGACCGGTTTAATCTGCCCGGCACCAAAAAACCGCATCGAATTCTGCGACACAACGTTTCCAGGCCTTTATATCGAGGTTCGTTCAACCAGCCCCGGCCATGGTACTTATTACCTTCGCTATAAAGATTCCGAGAAGAAAACATGCCACCAACGGTTAGGACGGACTCACGATATCACTCTTGCCCAAGCCAGAAAACGCGCCAAGATTCTCAAGGCTGAAATAACACTAGGTGCTGACCCACGAGCAGAGGCAAAACGCCAGAAATCGGTTATGACGTTCAAGGAGTTTGCTGACGATCACTACATGCCTTACATCAAGAAAAGGAACCGGTCATGGAAGAACAAAGAATCAATGCTGCGTTTGCGTATTTTGTGTGTATTCGGCAACGATCCACTCAACCGTATTACCCGTAAAAAGATACAAACCTTCCACACCGATCTTATGGATGATGGCTTATCCCCCGCATCCTCTGATCACCACATTAAGCTGATTCGTCATGCTTTAAACATTGCTGTGCAGTGGGACCTACTGGACCGTAACCCTGCCGACAAAATTCCATTATTCAAAGAAGACAACAAAAAGGAACGTTATATGTCTGAAGAAGAACAGGCACGGTTGCTGCACATCCTGAAGACAGATAGAAATCGTACGGTCAGCCTAGTGATATTATTTCTGCTATCGACAGGTGCTCGACTAAACGAAGCCTTAAAATCCTCATGGGATCACATTGATAAGGAGAATCGTGTTTGGCGTATTCCAGCAACCAATTCAAAGTCTAAAAAAATACGGTCTGTCCCGCTAAACCAAACAGCCATAAACGTGCTGACTGAACTAGCGAAAGCGAACGATGGCGGTCACCTCTTCATCAACCAGCGTACAGGGAAACGTTACACGAACATCAACAAAACATGGCACCGGATCCGCGCTGAAGCTGGCTTGCCAAACCTACGTCTGCACGACCTTAGACACCAGTATGCGTCACACCTAGTCAATAGTGGGCGTTCTTTGTATGAAGTTCAGCAGATCCTCGGCCACTCAGACCCCATGGTGACACAACGGTACGCTCATTTATCGACCAGAGCGCTCCAGGAGGCGGCGGAAAGCGCGTCGGCGTGTCTTGGTGATGCGATGCCTAAAACGGCCTAGACGCAGCCACTCAGGACGACCTTGCTACGGCCACATCCTTCGGGGTGTGGTCTAGTTTGCTTTTATTTTTCAAATAACGGCTACTAATATGAATTAGCTATATATTCACGACCACTAATACTAATGGGCTATATAAAACCATGGTCATTTACTGAATAATCCCGCCCGCCTAAAAAAACCTTGTTTAGGGCTCCCGAAATAACCTACGACACAGAGCCTGCTAACTAGGAGAAAACAACCTTCAATAAACAATAACAAGACACCTCTTACCTAAGTGATGAGGAGACTGGCATGAACACTCATACATATAAGCACTAAAACCCGAACAAATAACGGTCGGTACTTTATTTATTGGAGCTACACCCCGAACCAAGGAAGTATGCATGAACAAAACAAAAAATTTTGTCATCAATTTAGATCGCTCTCCCGCCAGGCTAAAACACATTAAAAAGGTTTTCAATGATCAAAACTTCAACTTTCATCGAATTTCAGCAGTTGACGGAAAAGCTTTAACTGCTTCTGAAATAGCAAAAATTTACAATGAAAAGCATTGCCTAAATTTGATTGGCCGCAGATTATTGCCTGGCGAAATTGGTTGTGCTTTATCTCACTTAAAAGCTTGGCAAAAATTGATTGATTTAAATTTGGAAGGTGCCTTTATATTTGAAGATGACATACTCTTCAACGAAGGGAGTAAGCTCTCCGACGTTCTATACCTTAAGAACCTACCCTGTAATGAAGCAAATCTTTTCTTACTTTCTCCAGAAAGCGAAAAACTATATAAACCTATCAAATCACTATCAACGACTAAAACCCAAGTATTTCAAAGCAAAAAGACAGCCTTAGCCTGTGGGTATTATATAAACCAGAAGGCTGCAAAAAATTTAATATCATATTTTAATCTCATCCATCATCCAATTGACTGGTGGGCCAAACTAAGGCGCCGCCGAGTCATAAACACATATCTCGTCCAGGGCGCAACAGGTGAAAGTATTGTATCTCCTTTATCAGAGGAAAACTTACCGTCCACAATCATGCATAACCAAGAACTATCAGAAAAAAAACAAAGCTTTTACAGGAAAATCCACAGTAAATATTACAACTTTACTTATTTCAAAAACCGGGATTTTTAGTTATAGCTATTAATGCTTGAAGTATGACTTACTGACCTATTTCTCACTCAACGATAGAGGTGAAGTAAAGGAAAGTCCTTCGGAGTGTCTTGGGGAACACTCTACCCATTTCGCCCTAAAAGAAGGAGAGATTTACCCAGCAAATCACTCCTTCCGCAGCCCCTGGATGGGAATATCAAACACAATGACTGCGTATAATAAAACAAAAATATAAGGAGTAGATCGACCGATTGAGATCACTACACTAAGCAGACAGGTAGAAGCCCCCTAGCCTACCTTATCAGGTTCGGTTTTCGTTCGGTGTTCCGCATACAACTTCCCATGCAGCGCATAACCGAATGGCCAGCTGAAACTCACTTCCGAACCCAAGAAGTTCGGCCATGGTTCGGTTGGCTTCTACCCCACTCCAACCACTTCAAAAAGCCCTTACACGTCTTCCGCTTACGACACCCAAAAACAACTGTGCGAGGTA
>Ga0209292_1005559_pt1 | contig 12824 bp, 9 predicted proteins | sample GOMGulsemesocosm_2_FD_184634 | JGI IMG/M metagenome (GOLD analysis project Ga0209292, IMG submission 184634) | Methane-oxidizing microbial communities from mesocosms in the Gulf of Mexico - GOM9C Gulf of Mexico (SPAdes) (version 2) | ecosystem: Environmental > Aquatic > Marine > Cold seeps...
TTTTTTACTTACCATTAATGTACTTTTCAGCGATGTTAATGGCGATTATTGCTATTGGCGCTTGGGAATGGGGTCCGCTGATGGGCTTTAAGACCACCACTAAACGTATTGCTTTTGTGGTGGGGACCAGTGGTTTGATTGGCATAATATGGGCGCTACTATCGCCAAAATCTCCTGAAAGTCTTTGGTTAAGCAGCACTGAACTACAACTTGACGCCTTATATTTACTCTGGCTTTCAGTCGGTTGGTGGCTTTTATCCGCAGTCTTAATGTTTGTTTATCCTCGCTGTAGTAGCGTTTGGTCAAAACATCGCTCTATTCGAGGATTTTTTGGTTGGCTAACGCTAATACCTACGTGGTTAGCCTTTGTCGTTATTCGTAGTAATAATTACACTGATGATCCTTACCATGGCGCGCAATTATTGATGTTCTTATTTTTAATGGTTTGGAGTGCCGATATCGGCGCTTATTTCGTCGGCAAAGCCTGTGGTAAGCATAAACTTATGCCAAATGTTAGCCCTGGGAAAACCATTGAAGGTTTCTTAGGAGGGATTGTTTCAGCATGCATCTTAATTGCTATTGCCGCTTATCAGTTAGGTTGGAATAGTGAGCAAATCACCACAGTATTAATTATTACGGTAATTATTACCACGGTATCGGTGTTAGGCGATCTCAATGAAAGTATGTTTAAACGTCAAGCCGGTGTGAAAGATAGTGGTTCTATCTTGCCTGGACACGGTGGTATTTTAGACAGAATTGATAGCCTGACGGCGACAGCACCAATTTTTGCGCTTTGCTATGTAATGTTTGGTTGGTAGATATTGTGCAAAAAACTACTGTGCTCAATAGTTCAATCAAGCGTAATTTATGTATTTTGGGCTCTACCGGCTCTATTGGCGAAAGTACGCTAGACGTTATACGCTTACACCCCGAAAAATTTAACGTTATCAGTCTAGCTGCGAATGCTAGCGTTGATAAAATTTTTAAGCAATGTTGTGAGTTCACACCTAAACAAGTGGTATTGGTTTCAGAGCCACATGCTCAGCAGTTGAGTGCTTTATTAGCAGAAGCCGGTCTGAATGCTATCCAGGTTAGCTCTGGTGTTGAAGCGTTAAATTCTTTAGCGCAATCGCCGGATGTTGATACGGTAATGGCGGCTATTGTTGGTGCGGCTGGGTTAATGCCGACTTTATCTGCTGTTAAGGCAGGTAAGCGAGTATTACTTGCAAATAAAGAAGCATTGGTAACCTCAGGCGCTATTTTTATCGACGCAATGAAAGCATCGAATGCTGAGTTGTTGCCGATAGACAGTGAACATAATGCTATTTTCCAAAGCTTGCCCTGGCAAGAGCAACAACGGGTAGGCCACTGCGAGATAGAAAGTAGTGGTATTAGTAAAGTGTTGTTAACGGGATCAGGTGGCCCTTTTCGCACTTGGTCAACTGAGTCACTCTCGCAGGTAACCCCAGAGCAAGCATGTGCTCACCCTAACTGGGATATGGGACAAAAAATATCAGTAGACTCAGCCACGATGATGAACAAAGGCTTAGAATTTATCGAAGCTAAGTGGCTGTTCAATGTTGATGCAGATGATATTCAAGTAGTTTTACATCCGCAAAGTACTATTCATTCCATGGTGCAATATAAAGACGGCTCGGTTATTGCCCAAATGGGTAACCCGGATATGCGCACGCCTATTGCACACGCCCTTGCATATCCTGAACGTATTGATTCTGGTGTTGAACCATTAGATTTTTTTACTACTCCTTCGTTTGATTTTCAAGACGTTGATTACCTTAAATACCCTAATTTAGCACTGGCGATTGAAGCCTGTAAACTTGGTCAAGCCGCTTGCACCGCACTTAATGCCGCCAATGAAATTGCAGTAGCTGCATTTTTAAACAAAAAAATTAAATTTACCGATATTTTCAAAATAAATGAAACTTCTGTGAAAAAATTTGTCTCAGAACAGGTGAGTAATATTAATGAGGTTATTTCCTTAGATAAACGAGCTCGAGCGTATGCGAGTGCAATTTTGCCGAATTTTGTTTTGGATACACCAATCACCGATACCGGGAATGAAAAGTTATAATGTTTGAATTTTTTTGGAATGCCGCTTCATTTGTAATCGCATTAGGTATTTTAGTTACCGTGCATGAATATGGACATTTTTGGGTTGCCCGTAAAAATGGCGTTAAGGTGGAACGGTTTTCAGTTGGTTTTGGTAAAGCGCTTTGGCGAAAAACGGCTGCTGATGGCACCGAATATGTTATTGCCATGATCCCGTTAGGCGGCTATGTCAAAATGCTCGATGAGCGTGTTGATGATGTGCTAGCCAAAGATAAGGATAAAACCTTTAATAGCAAATCAGTTTATCAACGCATTGCGATTATTGCCGCAGGACCTTTTGCTAATTTCGCTTTTGCTATTGCTGCTTTTTACTTAATGTTTTTGATTGGAGTACCGAGCGTTAAGCCCATTGTTGGTGATGTAATACCGGAAACTATTGCCGCCCAAGCCCAATTACCAAACAATGTCGAAATTGTAGAAGTTGCGGGCCTGACCACTCGAGATTGGCAGGATGTTAACCTCGCGTTAGTGGGTGAAATTGGTAGTGATAGTATTTTAATTAAAACTAAAACAGCCGATAGCCAACATTTAAGCGTTTATGAACTAAACACGGTTGATTGGGCGTTTTCTCCGGAAAAAACCTCAGCATTAACTAGTTTGGGAATTACCCCGTTTCGCCCACAAGTACACAATGAAATTATCCAAGTCTCACCGGATAGCCCAGCATCTAAAGCCGGACTTAAAGTCGGGGATAAACTTATCGCCTTAAACGGCGAAGCACTCGCAGTGGGGTGGGTCGATTTCGCGAAAAAGATTAAACACTATCCAGAGCAGCAAGTTACCTTAACAATTGAGCGCTCAGGTCAAATTGAACAATTAGTGGTGACACCCAAAGGTATTGAAAATAATGGTAAGTTAGTCGGGTATCTTGGCGTTTCGCCAAAAGCGGATCAGTGGCCTAGTCATTATCAAATAGAGATATCTTACGGGGTCTTTAGCTCATTGTCTGAAAGTATCAATCGGACTTGGAACTTAGTGACATTAAGTTTTGATATGATTGGCAAATTGATTACCGGTGATATCTCGGTTAAAAATCTGAGTGGCCCTATTGCGATTGCACAAGGTGCAGGTGATAGTGCAGGGTATGGGTTTGTCTATTTTTTAGGCTTTCTAGCATTAATTAGCATTAATTTAGGAATAATCAACCTTTTACCCTTACCAGTACTTGATGGTGGCCACTTACTCTATTATGTTATAGAGCTTTTAACAGGGAAGCCAGTTGCGGAAAACGTCCAAGAGGCAGGGTTTAAGTTTGGTGCGTTGGCGCTACTTGCCTTAATGAGTATCGCTTTATTTAATGATTTCAGTCGGGTGTTAGGTTAGTGAACTAAAGTCGCTTTAGGTAACAGTTTCTTGCACTAATTTCTTGAACTAAGTAAATCAGTACTTGATGGTAAGCTCCTACTCTATTATCTTATAGAGCTTTAATGGAAAGCCATTGTCTTAAAGCAATAAATAACAGTATTTAAAAGAAGTAATAAAGTAAGTATTTATGATAATTAAAAAATTAGCCGTTGCCTTATTAGTAGGTGCTTTAAGTACAACAGCCCAAGCTGCTGAAGATTTTCAAGTAGAAGATATCGAAGTGAAAGGATTGCAACGTGTTGCTTTAGGTGCAGCATTAACGCATATCCCCTTTAATGTCGGGGATCAACTCAATGCTTTTCGGATTTCTCAATCCATTAAAACCCTTTATAAATCGGGTCACTTTAACGATATTAGTGTTTCTCGTGACGGTAATCGTGTTATATATCGGGTCAGAGAGCGTGAAACCATTAATGAAATTACTTTTGATGGTAATAGCGACTTAAAAGATGAACAATTAACTGAAAGTCTAGACGGTAGTAATATTCGTGTTGGTGAAACATTAGACCGTACCGTTATTTCCGGTATTGAAATGGGCCTCGAAGATTTTTATCACAGTGTTGGAAAATATAATGCTGATGTTAGCACCACCATTACCCACTTGCCACGGAATCGGGTGAACCTTGAATTTACCTTCACCGAAGGCGATGCTGCAGCACTTAAACAAATAAATCTAGTGGGTAATGAGGTATTTACCGACGCAGAAGTACTTGAAAAAATAGAATTGACCTTTGATTCGCCATGGTGGAACTTCATGGCACAAGACCGATATCAAAAACAAACCTTACAAGGGGATATGGAAACGATAAATAGCTATTATTTAGACCGTGGTTATTTACGCTTTAATGTCGAGTCTACGCAAGTGTCGATGTCGCCAGATAAACAATCTGTTTATGTAGCACTGAATGTTAATGAAGGTGAAACCTATACTATTTCAGAAGTTGATTTTATTGGTGATTTAGCGGGCTTTGATAAAACTATCCGCGCGATTAACCCATTGCAAATTGATCGTTTATACAATGGCGCTGAAGTTACTTATACCGAAGAAGTGATTAGTAAGTTTTTAGGACGATTTGGTTATGCTTATCCTAAAGTAACTACCATCCCAGATATTAACGATGAAGATAACACCGTTAAACTTTCAATTTCTGTCGATCCAGGTAAACGTATCTATGTAAACAAAGTTAACTTTAGTGGTAACAATGTCACGGCTGATCGGGTATTGCGTCGCGAGTTAAGACAAATGGAAGGTGCTTGGTTATCAAATAGCTTAGTAGAACACTCTAAAGCACGTTTATCTCGTTTGCCTTATATGGAAACCGTGGAGTTTGAAACAAATCAAATCCCAGGTGAAGAAGATTTAGTTAATGTAGATTTTAGCGTAAAAGAGCAAGCTTCAGGTTCATTTACTGCTGGGATTGGTTTTGGTGACCGAACCGGACTAAGTTTAAATGCAGGTATTCAAGAAAATAACTTTTTAGGTACCGGTAACCGGTTAGGCTTTAATATTAATACCAATAAATATTCTAAAAGCGCTAGTTTTTCTTATACCGACCCATACTTCACTGTTGATGGCGTGTCACTCGGCGGGCAAGTTTTTTATCAAGCTTTTGACGCAGGTAGTGCGAACCTTGTTGATTATAATAACAAAACTTATGGTTTGGGATTAAATTGGGGCTTCCCGCTTAATGAATATGTTCGTTTAGGTTTTGGCGTTGGCTATAAAAGTAACGAAATCACCTCATTAGAAACCTACGAACAAATTCAAAGTTTCTATGACTTACACTCAGATCCTAATAATCCTGATTCATTAAGCGCATTACGAAATTACGATGTTAATGCCAGTCTTTCTCGCTCAACGTTAAACCGTGGTACTTTCCCAACGGCAGGTTCATCGCAAAGTATTTCATTTAAAATGACAGCCCCCGAGATTTCGGATGTTCAATATTTCAAGATAAATATTGATAGTAAATTTTACTTCCCGTTAACGCGTAATCAACGCTGGAGTGTATTAGCACGACTACAGTTAGGTTATGGTAATGGTTACGGTGATATTAATGGCAGTGACCAACTATTACCATTTTGGGAAAACTTTCGTGCTGGTGGCTCTGATACCTTGCGTGGTTTTGAAAATAATACCGTTGGCCCACGCGCCGTATATCGCTATCCGACTCCTATAGGTGGTACGCCAAGCTCTTTAGGAGGAACGGCTTGTTGTTTAGGCCCTGATCATGACTATATTCAAGTATCACAGCGTTCGGTGGGTGGTAATGCTATTGCTATCGGTGGTGTCGAGCTAATCGTACCCACTCCATTCTTAGATGAAAGCTTTAGTACCAGCGTTAGAACAAGTTTATTTGTCGATGTGGGTAATGTTTGGGATACTGAGTTTGACATGGGTGATTATCAAGACTTAGCGTCAGAAGAATTAGCTAAATTGGGTGACTATTCAGATGTTGGACGTTTTAGAGCATCAGGTGGTTTGTCGGTGCAATGGTTGTCGCCGATGGGACCCATGATTTTTAGTTTCGCTAAAACAATCAAAGAAGTTGAAGATGACGATACTTCATTCTTTAGCTTTAATATTGGTAAAACTTTTTAACGTAGAAAAATAAACCGCTAATTTTGGTTAGCAATAATAAGTTCAAATAGAAGTCAGAGGAAAGAACATTGAAAAAAATTATTAAATCTATGGCAGTTACTGCTGCAGCGTCATCGTTATTATTAGCAAGTAGTGCTATGGCTTTTGAGCAAAAAATTGCCGTTGTTAATGTCCAAGAAGCCATTAACCAAATTCCTCAGTCTGCAGCATTAATGCAAACGTTAGAAAATGAATTTAAAGCTGAGAAAGCGGTGATTGCTCAATTACAAAAAGATTTATCTTTTGAAGATGAAAATTTAAAACGTAATGGCTCATTGATGAACGAAAAAGAAAAGCAAGCATTACAAGCCAAAATGGGTAATCTTTATCAAGAATACCAGGTGAAGGTTAAAGAGTTTCAACAAAAAGTTACACAACGTAAAAATGAAGAAACGAACAAACTTTTTGCTTTAGTTACTCAAGTCGTTGATAACATTGCGGCGAAAGAAGATTTTGATTTAGTGTTATCACAGCAAGCAGTGATGTTTTCAAAACCAGATCATAATATAACCGCTAAAGTTGTTGAGCAAGTTAGTAAGCTTAAGTAATTGACGGTAATGAAAAGTTATACATTGGCAGATATTGCTAAGCATATAGGTGCGGAGCTAGTGGTAAATGATAATGCAACTCAAGCATTAGCTAATACTGTTATCACTAGTTTAGCCACCTTAGCGAATGCATCCGCAGGACAAATCGCTTTTTTAGCGAATAGTAAATATGCCGACCAACTAGCGGAGACTCAAGCGAGTGCAGTGATCATTGCATCGCAAGCACTCCCTGAGTGTAACGTGGTGGCCTTGGTGATGGATAACCCTTATCAAGGTTATGCCATGTTAGCTAATTTACTCGATACGACGCCAAAATCAGCTTCCGGAATTCACCCGAGTGCAGTTATAGCTGATGATGTTACTATTGGTGAGCAAGTAAGTATCGGTGCTAATGTGGTGATTGAATCAGGCGTGACTCTTGGCGATCATGTTTCTATTGGTGCGGGCTGTTTCATTGGTATCAATGTAAGCATAGGTACAAATACCCAACTTTGGAGTAATGTTAGCCTCTATCATAACGTCACTATTGGTCATCACTGCTTAGTACAGGCAAATACTGTCATTGGCTCTGATGGTTTTGGTTATGCACCGGTAGATGAGCAGTATAAGTGGCATAAAATTCCACAACTCGGCAGTGTTGTTATTGGCGATCATGTTGAAATCGGCGCAAGCACTACTATTGATCGTGGTGCGCTTGAAGATACTATTATCAAAGATGGTGTCATTCTCGATAATCAAATACAAATTGCTCATAATGTTGTTATTGGCGAAAATACCGCCATGGCTGCCTGTAGCGTTATTGCTGGCAGTACTGTAATAGGAAAAAACTGTACCATAGCGGGGTTGGTTGGTATTAATGGCCACATTAGCGTTGCTGATAATTGCGTTTTTACTGGCATGTCTCTGGTTACCAAGAACATTCGTGAAGCTGGTGTCTACTCTTCTGGTATGCCAGTTGAGCAAAACAGCAAGTGGCGTAAAACCAATGCACGTGTTAAGCGTCTTGATAGCCTTACCAAGCGTGTTAAGGTGCTTGAAAAACTTCTTGAAAATAAGTAGCTGTCTTTCTTCTTATTCGCTAAAATAACGCCAATATATACTTAAACGTAAATTTATTGTGCTGTTTTATCTTGCTTGTACTTTGCTTGTTACTCAGCACGACCAGTGAAGGAATAATCATTTGAACGACCGTGATTTAGAAAATGCCGATCTGCAAAGAGTAGCAAAACCAATTTCATTAAATGAAATTAAAGATCTTATCCCCCACCGATATCCCATGTTATTGGTCGACAAGGTTGTTGACCATGTACCAGGTAAAAGTTTACATGCGATAAAAAATGTCACCATTAATGAGCCCATTTTTACCGGTCATTTTCCAGAAGTCGCTATTTTTCCGGGTGTGTTAATTCTAGAAGCGTTAGCGCAATCCACAGGGATTTTAGGCTTTAAAAGCAGTGAAGGGCGTGAAGAAAAGGAAATGTACCTGTTTGCATCAATCGACAAAGCGCGTTTTAAGCGACCGGTTTTACCTGGCGATACAATGCACCTTCATGTTGAGTTTATTAAAGAACGCCGAGGCATGTGGAAGTTTTACGGTGAAGCAAGAGTTGATGGCAACGTTGTCTGCAGCGCAGATTTAATGTGTGCACGCCGTACAATGTAAGGCTTTTTCCTAATAAATAGAATAAGGTGATTTTATGATCCATCCTCAAGCGATTATTGAACCCGGTGCGGTTATTGGAAAAAACGTCACGGTAGGTCCTTGGACTTATATCGCCAGTAATGTTGTTATTGGTGATAACTGTGTGATCAGCGCTAACGTTGTAATTAATGGCCCCACTAAAATAGGCCAAGGTAACCGAATTTTTCAATTTGCCAGTATTGGTGAAGAGTGCCAAGATTTAAAATATGCCGGTGAGCCAACGGAGCTGATTATTGGCGATAACAATACTTTTAGAGAATGTTGCACCATTCATCGCGGCACTATTCAAGATAATAGCCTGACCCAAATTGGTAGTAATAACTTATTTATGGCTTATAGCCATGTCGCTCATGATTGTATCGTCGGTAATCACTGTATTATGGCCAACAATGCTTCAATAGCAGGTCATGTTCGTGTCGGTAACCATGTTATTATTGGTGGCATGTCAGGGGTTCACCAGTTTTGTCACATTGGTGATCATAGTTTCGTTGCTGCCAATGCCTTAGTGCTAAAAGATATACCTGCTTACGTGATGGCATCAGGACACCCGGCTAAACCCTTTGGCTTAAATTCAGAAGGCTTAAAGCGCCGAGGCTTTACCAGCGATATTATTATTTCAATTAAACGTGCCTATAAAAGCGTTTATCGTAAGAAGTTATCGGTTGAAGCAGCATTAACTGAAATAGAGCAGCAGGCTGAAGCGTCTCCGGCGCTAACCATTTTCACCGATTCAGTGAAAAACTCTACTCGCGGTATTATTCGATAACGTAACCATGTTCTAGGTATAAAAGCCTAGGTATTGGCTCCTAGGACTATAACAGTGAACTCTGCAGTTACCCACTCCGAAAAAATTGACTCTATTAGTAACAACTCACCGACTTTTGCTATTGTGGTTGGTGAGCACTCAGGTGATACCTTAGGTGCGGGCTTGATGTCTTCACTAAAAGCAACTTACCCCGAGGCTAGGTTTATTGGTATTGGTGGTGACAAAATGCACCAGCTTGGCTTTAACAGCTTATATTCAATGGAAGAATTAGCGGTGATGGGCATCGTTGAAGTGCTTGGACGCTTACGTCGGTTATTGCATATCAGAAAATCATTAGTCGAATATTTTACCGAGCATAAGCCCGATGTTTTTATTGGTATCGATGCACCAGACTTTAATATTGGCTTAGAATTGCGATTAAAATCGGTCGGTATTAAAACCGTGCATTATGTTAGTCCTTCTGTATGGGCATGGCGAGAAAAACGCATTTTTAAAATAGCTAAAGCAACGGATATGGTGTTGTCATTGCTGCCTTTTGAAAAAGCCTTCTACGATAAGCACAATGTGCCTTGTACCTTCGTTGGTCACCCACTAGCTGACGATATCCCAATGTTGAGCGATAAAACTCAGGCCAGAGCCGAATTGAGGTCAGTTGTTGATAGCTTTGAAAATAAAAACGTTTTAGCCTTGATGCCTGGTAGCCGCGGCGGCGAATTATCTCGTTTGCTCGCACCTTTTTTTGAAAGCGCGCGGCAATTAAAGCAACAAGATAGTGAGTTATTACTGATAGCGCCGATGGTTAGTGAAAAGCGTGCACAGCAGTTTAATGAGCTTAAAGCACAACTAGCGCCAGATCTAGATATTACTATTGTTATTGGTCAAACCCAAACTGTGATGGCAGCAAGTGATTGCTTATTAACGGCGTCGGGCACAGTTACCCTTGAAGCTGCGCTCATTAAACGACCAATGGTGATCTGCTATAAATTCAGTCCAATCACCTATTTACTTGCCAATTATATGGTAAAACTGTCATGGTTCTCGTTACCTAATTTACTGGCTAATACATCGTTGGTGCCTGAATTATTACAAAGTGAAGTGTGTGCTGATAACATAGTGCCGCTGGTTAAAGAGCGTTTGTATCAAGATCAAACGAAACTTAATTCAAGTTATACCGCCATGCACCAGCAGTTAAAATGTAATGCCAGTGAGCAAGCAGCAACCGCCGTACTGGCTCTACTTTCAACCAATCAATAAATAGCAGTTAACCGATATGAAACCCAAAAAAACATTCGCCCCGTTTGAATACCCAATCGCTTATTGTATTGCTGGCGTTGATGAGGTAGGTCGGGGCCCATTAGTGGGGGATGTCGTCACTGCAGCGGTTATCTTAGATCCCGATAATCCTATTGAAGGGTTAATGGATTCAAAGAAACTTTCAGAGAAAAAGCGTGCCTTAATCAGCGAACAAATTAAGGGAAAAGCTATTGCCTGGTCAATTGGCCGTGCTAGCCCAGAAGAAATCGATACCTTAAATATTCTCCATGCCACTATGTTGGCAATGCAACGCGCAGTACAAGGGCTTAACGTGGTTCCTGATTATGTCTTAGTTGATGGTAATCGCACTCCTACCTTTGCTAGTGAGCAAGGCAATATTAATAGTGAAGCGGTTGTTAAGGGGGATGATAGGGTTGCTGAAATCAGTGCCGCGTCAATTATAGCTAAAGTAGCCCGTGATAACGAAATGATCGCGCTTGATAAGCTTCACCCTGAGTACGGTTTTGCCAAACATAAAGGCTATCCAACAAAAGCACATTTAGAAAAGATTATCGAGTTCGGCGTGCTTGATTGCTACCGTCAAAGTTTCAAACCGGTAGCGAAAGTATTAGCCCAAGGTCGTCAGCATGACTGAAATAGCTGAAATGAGTGATACCACACCAGAGCCTAAATTTATTCACTTACGTGTTCATAGTGACTATTCAATGTGTGATGGCCTGAAAAAGGTTAAACCCATTATTAGCCGAGCAGCCGCGCTTAATATGCCGGCGTTGGCACTAACGGATCAAACCAATTTGTGCGGCCTAGTTAAGTATTATCATGCCGCGCATGGCGCGGGTATAAAACCGATTATCGGTTGTGATTTTTGGGTGAAAAGCGATCTGCTTGGTGAAGAATTATCTCGATTAGTGGTGTTAACTACCAATAATGTTGGCTATAAAAATATCACTGAGCTTATTTCTAAAGCCTATATGCGTGGCCATTTACAAAACAAAGCCGTGCTTGATCAAAAGTGGTTAGTTGAATATAAAGAGGGTTTGATTTTACTTTCTGGTGGTCGCGAAGGTGACATAGGCAAAGCACTACTCAAAGGCAATACTGATTTTGTTAATGAGATGGTAGATTTTTACCAGCAACATTTTAGTGAACGTTTTTACCTTGAGTTAATTCGTACCGGTCGTAATGATGAAGAAAATTATCTCCATCTTGCTGTCGAGTTAGCCAAACAGTGTGATTTACCGCTAGTGGCGACTAATGAGGTGATGTTTTTAGCACCTGAAGATTTTGATGCCCATGAAATACGTGTGGCTATTCATGACGGTTTTACCCTAGATGATAAACGCCGCCCTAAACGTTATAGTAACCAACAATATTTACGCTCAGAAGCTGAGATGTGTGAGCTCTTTAGTGATATTCCTGAAGCGCTCGCTAACAGTGTTGAAATAGCCAAACGTTGTAATGTCACGGTTACGTTAGGTGAATACGTATTACCCGACTTTCCAACTGAGGGGCTGGCAATAAATGACTATTTTATTAAAGTTTCAGAGCAAGGGCTAAATAAACGATTAAAACAATTATTTGATACTGAGGCTGACGACTTTCCCGCTATTAGAAAACCCTATGACGAACGGTTAAAAATTGAGTTAGAAGTTGTTAACAACATGGGGTTCCCCGGTTATTTCTTAATCGTAATGGAATTTATCCAATGGAGTAAAGATAATAATATTCCAGTTGGGCCCGGTCGAGGCTCAGGTGCCGGTTCATTAATTGCTTACGCGCTAGATATTACCGATCTTGACCCGCTAGAGTTTGATTTACTGTTCGAGCGTTTCTTAAACCCTGAACGTGTTTCTATGCCTGATTTCGATGTCGATTTCTGTATGGATAGACGCGATGAAGTTATCGATCATGTTGCCGAATTATATGGTCGTGACGCGGTATCTCAAATTATTACCTTTGGAACAATGGCCGCCAAAGCGGTTATTCGTGATGTTGGACGAGTGCTCGGCCATCCTTATGGTTTTGTTGATCGAATTTCTAAACTTATTCCGCCAACACCCGGAATGACACTGGCTAAAGCATTTGAAGAAGAGCCAAAACTTCCGGAAGTGTATGCGCAAGATAGCGAAGTAAAAGATCTCATTGATATGTGCCGCATTCTAGAGGGGACTACCCGAAATGCTGGTAAACATGCGGGTGGGGTGGTTATTTCACCAACCACCATTACCGATTTTGCGCCACTATATTGTGATGACGAAGGTAACAACCCGGTTACCCAATTTGATAAAAATGACGTTGAAGACGCCGGTTTAGTTAAGTTTGATTTCTTAGGTTTAAGAACGTTAACTATTTTACAATGGGCCATTGAAATGGCCGATGAAAAATTGATTAAAGCAG
>Ga0209292_1005560_pt1 | contig 12822 bp, 11 predicted proteins | sample GOMGulsemesocosm_2_FD_184634 | JGI IMG/M metagenome (GOLD analysis project Ga0209292, IMG submission 184634) | Methane-oxidizing microbial communities from mesocosms in the Gulf of Mexico - GOM9C Gulf of Mexico (SPAdes) (version 2) | ecosystem: Environmental > Aquatic > Marine > Cold seeps...
GACAATAATACGCGAGGGATGTAAGTTATCGTACAGCGCACTGCCTTCACGTAAGAACTCTGGCGAGAATAAGATATTATCGCAGCCAAGACGCAGCTTAACGTCTTTGGTATAACCAACCGGGACCGTTGACTTAATCACCATTATTGCAGTTGGGTTAATCGCCATCACATCTTGAATGACGGCTTCCACAGAATTGGTATTAAAATAGTTATGTACTACATCATAATCAGTCGGTGTCGCAATCACCACATAATCAGCATTGGCATAAGCCATGCTCTTGTCGGTTGTGGCTGTTAGATTCAGTGACTTATTGGCAAGAAAATCTTCAATTTCCGTATCTGAAATTGGTGACTTTTTAGCATTAATCAAGGCTACTTTCTCAGGCACAATATCAAGCGCCACGACTTCATTGTGTTGAGCCAATAAAACTGCATTAGACAGGCCTACATAGCCCGTACCTGCGATGGTGATTTTCATATTTATGCCTGACGATTTTAAAATTAAAATAATAATAGATTCTAACACTAAAAATATTGTTATTAGTACAGAATTGAACTTAAGCGATTTATTTCATTAAAAAAGATATTACTTATTTAGCGATGACCACTGTAATGCAGTTCCTGAAAGTAACATCCGCTTCGCACGAGTTCCGAGCACTTCATCATAATATTTAGGTGCCAAACCAAAACCAGGACGAATACTACGCACATTTTCACTGGTAATTAACTCGCCTTGAGCGATGTCCTTAACCACATAAAGAGAACGTCTAAATTTAACATTGCTTTTTTCAGCTTCAGTCCGCTCGTAATTAATATGACCCATTGCTTGCCATGCTGTTTTACTGTCTTGGCATAATTGCATTAACTCTTGAGGCTCGAGAGAGAAGCTATCATCCGCACCACCGCCATTGCGATCAAGCGTTACGTGTTTTTCAATTAAACAAGCACCTAGAGCTACGGATGCTACCGCTGTTGCATTATCAATCGTATGATCAGACAGACCTGATAATACATTGAACCGCTGTGCAATATCCGCAATCGTTTTTAGATTATATTGATCTGCAGGTGCAGGATAACCACTAACACAATGCAGAACAACTAACTCTTCACAGCCATTACTTCGAGCAGTATCAATAGCCTCTTGGATTTCTTCTTCATTGGCCATCCCTGTAGACATAATCATCGGTTTACCCGTTTGTGCCACTCGCTTTATTAATGGTAAATCGACTAATTCAAATGAGGCTATTTTGTAAGCTGGCGCATCCAATTTTTCCAATAAATCAACGGCAGAAAAATCAAATGGTGAACTAAATATGGTGATATCTAATTCTTTCGCTTTGGCAAATAAGCGTTCATGCCATTCCCACGGCATATGTGCACCTTTATAAAGTTCATATAAGGTTTGTCCATCCCATAACCCACCATGGATCTGAAATTCTTCGCTATCACAATCCATAGTAATGGTGTCATGAGTGTAGGTTTGTAATTTAATGGCGTCAGCGCCCGCTTTTTTAGCTTCTTCCATAATTTTAAAAGCACGATTTATATCGCCATTATGATTTGCTGATAACTCTGCAATAATATAGGGAGGGAAATCGGGGCCTATTTTACGGCCATTAATAGAAATAAATGTTGTCATCGTCTTTGTATCTCTTTACTAGATAGAGGCTCGCGAATGAAAAGTTCATTGCCATCCTTTTGATAGCCCAGCGAAGAAAATAAGCACTGTGATGCAATATTTTCCGATAATACTTGTGCTTTAATCATCATATTTTCATGAATTACATTTAGATTTAGTAACGCTTGCTTTGCTATACCGCGATCATAGAAAGCCTGATCTATAAATATCGACAATAAATATGATTTATCGAGAGCTTCATCTAAACGAATGACACCTACCGGAAGTTGCTCATAACCAAGAGTGATAATATAAAAATAATCACTGAAAGAAACGAGTTTATTCTGCATCCATTGTCGATGCTCTAACAGTGTTGGAACCCGCGAGTTCAATGCATATTTTCGAGTACCAGGCTGGCATTGCCATTGATAAACAAGATCTATATCTTCTTGTAGCGCTTTTCTCAGTTGAATGGGATTATTGTTCAGCCCCAGTTGTTTAACAGCTAATAAAACTCGATTTAACCCAAGCCCATCACATAAAGTTAGGTTTTGAGCTTGATAATATTCTGCTTTACTAATTAACTGTTTATAAGCTCCCGAAAAATGGCTCGATATATCATCGATAGCGACTGATATAGCAGCATCCAAAGCAAGCATATTTTGACAAATAGTTTGCTGATTTTCAGCCAGTGGAATTAAAATACTCGGAATACCCAAACACGCCCTCTCCCAAGTCGTACTACCAGGCGCACCAATAGCAAGATCATGTTTATGCATCAAGCTTGGCATATCATTTACAAAATCAATGTGCGTCACCCAATCATGCTCACGACAAAAAGCCGCCACCGCTTTATAATGAGGTGATTGTCGACCCAGTAAAACCGTAATACTCGGTTTTGTAGCTACTTGAGTTGCAAAAGTATTAAGGATTTTAAGAGTGACATTAAATTGATCAATTGCCCCCATAGTCAGCAATAGCTTAGGGGATTGGGTATTAATTTTTTTTGCTCGTGCAGCTTCTCTCAGTGTTGAAAATGCAGGTTTAATCAGTGCGTGATCGCAGCCAGTTAAAATGAGCGCGTCTTGGTTTGAATATAAATAGGCTTGAGATTGACGCAGCAATGTTTGGTCTAAAATAATATCGGCATTGTGCTTACGCACGAGGTCATCGATTACAAAGAGTTTACAGCCTAATTTAGCTTTAACGTGCTCTTCCCAATTCATGTTTAAGCCGTAATGATCAACAATAACGAGATCTGCTTTAGTTATTAACGCTTCAGACTCTCGGGCATCTTGCAGCCAATAAACCTGTAACCAAGTCGTATAATCACTGGTGTTCTCCGGCTTAACCTGCCTCTCTAATTCAGGTAGAGGTTGAACAACTTGTTTGTTCGATTGTAAAAAATCAATCATATCTCCCGGTTGAGGCCTACAAACAAAAGTAATGCGATGCCCTTGTCTCACTAATCCTTGGGCAAGTACCAAACAGCGCATTATATGGCCACTACCAATATAAATAGAAGCATCAACGCGAATAAAGATATTCATCGCTAGTCTCTGGCTAATATCGAAAACAGCGCTTCTGCAAATTCCCAATCTTCCTGAGTATCTATATCTTGCACACGTTTATGTGGTAATAATATTGCACGAGAGTGATCAGCAAAAATAGCCTTTCCAGCTTTAAACGCTGCCGCAGTACCCCAATAAAACTGTCCCGCGTCATGATATGCTTCTTCTAAGTCTTGTGAACGCGTATTTAAATATTCGGCGCTGAACATAGCGACTCTATTTTGGCTATCGAGTTTAATCGCACGCTGAATAGGAAATAAAAATGATGTAGCACTAAATGCATACTCAATTTTTTGGGTTTCTAGAAGTTGTTTACCTTTTAATAAGTCATCATATTGAATAAAAGGTGCCGTTGCATAAATACAACAAATATAGTCCACGTTTAAATGATGATCTTCGCACCAAGTAATAGCATGCTGTATTACATCCATAGTGGTGGCATGATCATCGGAAATATTCGCGGGTCGTAAAAATGGTACTTCTGCGCCATATGCTAAAGCTATATCGGCAATCTCTTGATCGTCTGTTGAGACAATAATTTTATCAAAGCAATTAGCCTTAAAAGCAGCCTCAATAGAATAAGCAATTATGGGTTTACCGTGAAAATTTTTAATATTTTTTCTCGGGATGCGCTTACTACCACCGCGGGCTGGAATAATAGCGATTTTCATGACAAGCTGCTCAATATACTTGTTAATACATCGACCACTTCATCTTGCTGTTCAACTGTCATCATATAAAACATAGGTAAAGAAATAGCCTCTTGATAATAAGACTCTGCCACGGGGAAATCTCCCAACTCAAAACCCATATTTTGATAATAAGGTTGTAAATGCACTGGAATATAATGCAGATTAACGCCAATACCATTGGTTCTCAGCTCATCAAAAACCTGTTTATGAGTTTTAGTTATTTTATTAAGCTGTAAGCGAATAACATACAAATGAAGCCCGGAATATGTATTTTCTAGCTGGAATGGCACGACAACCGGAAGTGTTTTAAGCAAGTCATTATAACGAGTAGCTAATACATGCCGCGCTTGACTAAACTCATCTAAACGCTGCATTTGTGATACACCTAAAGCCGCTTGCAGCTCAGTCATGCGGTAATTAAAGCCCAATTCAATTTGTTGATAATACCAAGCCCCATCAGACTCACCTTGCATTAAAGCTGGATCACGTGTAATACCATGACTGCGGTATAACGCCATTTTTTCGGCCAGCTTGGCATTATTTGTTAGCGCCGCACCACCCTCTGCAGTCGTTACAATTTTTACCGGATGAAAACTAAATACGGTAATATCGGAGAACTGACATGAACCAATTGCAATATTAAGATATCTACCACCAATAGCATGTGAAGCATCTTCAATAATACTAAAACCATAAGTGAGTGAGAGCTTATGGATCGCTTGCATATCACAAGATTGTCCACATAAATGCACAGGTATAACCACCTTAGGCAAGCGACCAACCTTTTCAGCAGCAATTAGCTTTTGCTCTAATTGCGCCGGACACATATTATAAGTGGCAGGATCTATATCAACAAAATCGACTTCGGCACCGCAATATAGCCCGCAATTAGCAGAAGCGACAAACGTAACTGGTGTCGTCCATAATATATCACCGACGCCTAAATCTAAGGCTAAACATGCAATATGTAATGCTGATGTCGCACTGTTTACCGCCAATGCATGCTTAGCCCCCGTAAACGCTGTCAGCGTACTTTCAAATACAGGTACTTGCGGACCTTGAGTCAAAAAATCTGACGATAATACACTCACTACCGCATCAATATCTTGCTGATTAATATCTTGCTTACCATAGGGGATCATTGCATAACCATACCAGTTAAAGCTCAGCTAATTGATCAAACTGCTGGATCTGCTTTATATTCAGAAATTCGGGGTTATTACCAGAATGATATTCATAACCTTGGGCGACAGGTTTGCCTATTTCACCCAAGCCGTTACAGGTGAAGTTCATATCTCGACCATAAAATCGAATTGTCGGTGTGATGACATAGTGGTCTGAAAATTCAATGGTTAAATGAGAATCATCTGCCGGGCACATTATTTCATGCAGCTTTTCACCAGGTCTAATACCAATAATTTCCGTTTTTAAACCTGGTGCATAAGCGGTAGCCAAGTCCATGATACGAATAGAAGGAATTTTAGGAATAAATATTTCGCCACCTTGCATCCGCTTAAAATTAGTCAACACAAAGTCAACACCATCTTGTAAGGTGATCCAAAAGCGGGTCATGTCAGCATGAGTGATAGGTAAAGTATCAGCACCTTTATCAATTAATCCTTTAAAGAAAGGAACTACAGACCCCCTAGAGCCAACCACATTACCATAACGTACACAGGCAAAGCGTGTTTTAGCTGACCCAACCATATTATTCGCCGCAACAAATAATTTATCAGATGCTAACTTAGTTGCACCATACAAATTGATCGGATTAGCCGCTTTATCTGTAGATAATGCAATCACCTTTTCTACATTATTAGCTATCGCTGCTTTAATGACATTTTCAGCACCGTGAATATTGGTTTTAATGCATTCCATCGGATTATATTCGGCGGCTGGAACTTGCTTTAGCGCTGCAGCATGAATAACAAAATCAACATCTTGCATCGCTTGCATCATACGCTCAGCATCACGCACATCCCCAATAAAGTAACGCATACAAGGATCATTAAACTCTTGCTGCATTTCAAATTGCTTAAGTTCATCTCGGGAAAGAATAATAAGACGCTTCGGTTTATATTTTTCGAGGATAGTGTTGGTATATTTTTTACCAAAAGAGCCAGTGCCACCAGTGATCAAAATTGACTTGTTGTTAAACATGGTTATCCTCTAAAGCGTATTGAAAATACGTATGAAAATATCTTTATACAAAAGAAAGTGACAATAAACCACCATATCATTAAGCGATACAATATTTGTACCGCTTTTGATTGATTTACTAGTTAATTGTTAACTTGAGAGGAAAAAGAATAGATTTTAGCCGTCGTAAAAATTAAAGTTGGTTAAAATAAGCTTCAAATTTATCCACTGTATTTTTTGTTGAAAACTCATTTTCTAACTTACTTCGACCGGCTTTACCAAACGCATTAACAGCATCCGGATTAGCACGATAAAAACGCACTTTTTCTACAATAGCATCTGCATCTTTGACTGGAACAACAAAACCGGTAACACCTTCGTCAATCACTTCTTGACCACCACCTGTCGTTGTTACGATAGTTGCTGTGCCACAAGACATCGCTTCCATGACTGTTCTAGGCAGGCCTTCACCACTAATTGAAGGTTGAACGAGGATATCACAAGCGGTTATAATTTCGGGTGCATCTTTACGGTAGCCTGTAACATGAATACGGTCTTTCAGGGGGTGATTATCAATTAAAGTCGTATATGGGGCTTCATCTAAGCCTTTACCAACAAGCACAAGATGGAAATTATCAATATCAGCTAATTGCTCAGCGGCCTTAAGCATCACATCAATGCCTTTACTTGGCCTTACGTTACAGGCACACACAGCAGTAAAATCATCATCTTTGATACCGAACTCTGATAAGTCCGCGGGTTTATGATCATACCAAGCTAAATCATGACCCTTATGAATAGTCACCACTTGATCTTTACCTTTCCACACTTGCTGCAGTATATCTTGACGTACAGCTTCAGAAACACAAATAACACCATCAACTCGCGGATGAAGTATTGTTAAGTATGCACTCGGATCATGGCGATAAAGTCCACCTGTCGTACCACGATAAGCAACTAACTTGACGGGAAGTCCAATACAAGCAAATGCCGAGTTAGGGATCGTCTTCGAATTAGTTGCATAAACGACATCATAATCACCAGACTTTAATTCGGCACGCAGTTTACCGATTGTTTCAAAGCATATTTTACGCTTTGGATAACCAAAGATAACTTTGATCCCCGCCGCTTGATAGTAACTTAGCGTATTCGCGCCTTCTGGGATCATGACCGTGACATCATGGCCTTTTTGCGCAAGACCAATAAATGTTTCAACTTCAGGACGAACACTGTTGTAAGCGTTTGCACAGCCTGGGAATGCGAGTATTTTCATAAAAACCTATCAGTTCAAAGTATAAATATAAGAGCAGCTATTTTTTATGCTCTGACTTATTGGCAAGGTGCTTATATTTAAGTAAGGCATACTTATTAAACGTGTATTGACATTGAATTGCCGCAATCAAAAAACCAATGCGACCGTCTAGAAATCCACGGCGTAAAAAATAATGACGAATAAATGCAAAAAGGCCCGACAGCGTGCCTAATAATAACGAACCTTTTTTACCTTTCTTGAATTTTTCTTCTGCCGATTCATTGGCATAACGCATACGCTTTTGTAAATACACACTAAGATCAGAAAAAGTATAATGCAGTAAGTTATGTTTTAAATCAGTTTTAGTCGCAGCTGAGCACGAAATTGATTCGTGAACCATATTCTCATTAAAGCGGAACCGCGTTTTGTTATAAAGACGCACAATACGATCAGGGTACCAACCACTATGGTAAATATACTGCCCACAAAAATGAGTTAAACGATTAACTGTATATACATCATTAATTGAAGCCTTTTCAACCGCTGCCTTTATTTCTTCAGCTAACGCTGCCGGCACAACTTCATCGGCATCAATAGAAAATAACCAGTCATTAGAAGAATGCTCTTCTGCGCGACGTTTCTGCTTACCGAAACCTGGCCAATCTTGGTAGACAAAAATCTTATCAGTATATCGCTTAACAATATTCAGTGTTTGGTCTGTACTACCCGAATCAACCACTATAATCTCATCGGCCCAGGTAACAGACTTTAAGCATGCTTCAATCTTGTCTTGTTCATTTTTGCAAATAATGCAAACGGAGATTTTGTTAGTCATAAGTTGGTGTCTTTAAATCGTAGGTTATCTGCAAAAATAGGCATAGTACTATCTCAATATCACATTATACTTCTATGAGACTGGATTATAAGTATATAATACTATTTTTATACGTTTTGAGATGATTTATATGAATTTTTATGTATGTTCTACTGTTAGGCACTTACTTTTTTCAGTGTTAAAAAGTGCTTCTGAGCATGAACAAGAAAATATTATATTCATGATCATTGATCAACAAGACATACTACCAAGCTCATTTAACATTCATAGCCTTCCCCAAAAAACCAATGTCATTTTTATAGAACGTAAAGAAATTAATAACAAACTATACTTTTCTTTTATCGGTAAATTAACGAAAGTTATTATTAATAATCAGATCCCACTGAGTGAAGCAACCAGGAAAACACTAAGTAATCGGTTGTTTTTTAATGTGTTAGATTATCCAATACATTTTGATAAGATCTCAAGTGGCAATCTTTTCTTATTTAATGATAGAAATAAAATATCACGTATCTTTAAATCTATTTTCTCTAACTATTCTTTAATTGAAGAAGGCTTAGCAAACTATGCTTCAAAAGAACTTAAAATTAATGAGAAAATAATTAGATGCTTAACTAACTCTAAAATAAAAAAACGCTATTTTGGTGATTCAAGATACTGTAAATCAATTTACTTACTTCACCCAGAAAAGGCACCAGAAGATATAACCCAAAAAGTTAAGCCATTCTCTTTCATCAATCCAGGTGTAATATCCCAATATTGTATTGATTTCTTTAAAATCCCAGATAATAAGGTACCTAATTACCTATTAGCAACCCAGCCGATTGAGAAAAAAGAACTTATTTTTGAGGTTTATGATCGAATCATCAAGCATTGCCAAAATCATTCCATTCAAATATCCATCAAACCTCACCCAGCAGAAGACATTAATCAGTATGCTAAGGCGTTTCCTAATATATCAATTATTGATAATAAAGTGCCTATCGAATTAATTATCTTTGGTAGTACAGAAAAAACAAACATACTATCAATTTTCTCTACTGCGGGCATTGGATTTGAAAATTACTGTGAGCGAACAAATTTGATCAAAGATCATGAATTACAGCAAATAGATAGCATACTTCAAGAATGGGAAATGGATATAAATACATTGAATACAAGAATTAACGCGCTACTTAGTGATTGAGTAGCGCCTCTTAATTTCAATTGAGTTTCAGGCTAGTCTAATAGAGCTTCAGCGATTTTGAAATCTAGCTCATGATCAATATCCACTGATCTCAAAGTCGGCATTTTAATACTAAATACCGTATCAGTGTAATTAATCCCCTGATTAGCAATAAGTGCTGTTGTAGTAAACGCATACACAGCACCATTTAAACGATAGTAACTTGGAAGATCTTGGCTTCGTTTACCTTTAATGTCTTCTCGTATGAAGGTACCCATATTGCCATCACTTGGTAAAGAATTACTCCATAACGGGCTGTGTTCGCACTCACAAACAGAAACAACACCATCAGCATTTTTCGATAAAAGCATTTCTAATGCATTATCAATATCAGAGAATATGCGTAAAGGAGAGGTAGGCTGTAAAATAACCGCAATATCATATTCATTCGAATATTGTTCAAGTGCATGCAATATCACACTATTTGTCGTCGCCGTATCACCCGCAATACTTTCAGGTCGCATAAACGGCACACTTGCGCCGCATTCTGTCGATATTTTTGCTATTTCATGGCAATCAGTACTTACTATCACTTTATCCACATACTTTGACTCAAGTGCTGCATCAATACTCCAGGCGATAAGCGGCTTGCCGTTCAAAGGCAATACATTTTTACGAGGGAGCCTTTTACTTCCCCCACGGGCAGGTATTATCGCGATAACCTTTTTACCATTAATCATGATTACATTCCTAAAGTGATAATATCGGTTTGCGCTCGTTTAAAGTCATCCATCTGGCCAATATCAAGCCAATAGTCATGAATAGGAAACGTCATGACTTCTTTTTTAAATGCGATTTCTTTTTCAAGTAAACTAGGCATATCAATAACCTGATTTTCGACAACTGACATCACAAGTTCATGGCTCACAACATAAATACCTGCATTGACAAAGAAATATTGCGTCGGTTTCTCAACCATACTGATAATTTTATTGTCTTCGCTATTCACGACACCATAAGGCACTTTATATTCATATTCTCTTACACACATAGTGGCACAAGAATCATGTTTATTATGAAACTCAAGCAACCGTTCGAAATTCATATTCGTTAAAACGTCACCATTGATCATAATAATGGGTAAATTGGGTATATTTCTAGGTAGTAAACCTAATGCACCACCTGTGCCTAAAGGGCTGTCTTCATGCACATAAGTAATATTAATATTCCATTTAGCGCCATCACCAAAGTGAGCTTTGATTACCTCAGGCATGAAATGCGTCGAAATATAGAAGTTTTTAAATCCAGAATTAATAAAGCTGAGAATCACGGTTTCTAGAATCGGCTTATCACCGACATGCAACATAGGTTTTGGGCAATTATCAGTAAGCGGTCGTAATCGAGTACCAAAGCCACCCGCCATAATAAACACAGGATTATCATGCTGTGTTTTAGTTAATGCATTTTCAATTGTCTCAACACCGACAACTTTTTTCCCAACCACTAAGGGTATAGACAACAATCCTTTCTCTTTCATTAAAGAAAGGAGTTCTGCTCTGCTTGTTCCTATCTCGGCAACCGTTGGCGTCGTGAACATCACCTCTTCAGCTGTCGCAGTCAACTGAGTGCCATTAATTAATGCTCTGCGTATATCACCATCGGTAATAGTCCCTAAAAGCATACCGTCACTATCAACAACGATAGCTAGACGCATAGCCTCTGTATTTAAGACTTCCAAAACAGATGAAATCTGAGCTGCAGGTGAAACTAAAATATTTTTCCAATTATGACTCATGAATAGAGTGCCTTTTATCATTCATTAACTAGTGATTCTATTTTCAAACATAATGCATTTAATTCATTCTCACCGTATCGACTATCTGTCGGAATTGATAAGATATTTGCACTTAAAGCATTATTGCAGCCCTTAATGTCAGGCCAATGAACAGCAAGAAATATATTACTGTCCATCAGTTCATATCTAATTTTATCACGTGAATTTAAAAATATAGGAAGAAAAGAATAAAATTCAGAAGTCAGATTTGAACATAAGTGTGGCAATTGTTTTTTGATCGTTTCTGCGTTTTTTGCTCTTAATATCTTCTCATTTGGCAAGTTTGCATAAAAATCAACTGCAGCAAAAGTGCTTTGATTACTCGCTCGGTATATTTCTCTTGCATTGTCTAATGCACTTTCACCAGCATTTAATGATTTTAAGTAAAAGGCATCTTCATTATTAAGCAATAACGACTGGTACTTTTGATTTTTACCTTGGTATTTTAATCTAGCAAACTCACTTAATACTGGATAATTATCACTACTGATTAAATCACTACCATACGCATAGCTAAAGTCTGCCACTGCAGAAATTTTACGTAAACTATTAAATGAATACCATGATGAATGCGACTCCAGAACCTCAGGGTAAGGTGAAAAGACATCATCAATAATAATCGTTTGCGATATACGATTAACGGCTATTTCATATGATGGCGATTTAAAGCCAAAATACTTAATGAGGTAGACTGCAGCATATTCATCAAGATCGTCAGGTAAAGTAAACTCAAACTGCTGATCTATTTTATAAAAATCGACTTGAATATCGTATTCAGATAACACATCAATAATAATGTCACATAAAAAGTCAGGTAAGAGTATTTTTTTTCCCTCAAGCTTAGCTGACTCAATAATTAAGCGGAGTGAAGAACGCCCTGAGTTTGTTATTTCTCTCGCATAGTGACACTCAACAAGTTCTTGTTCACCACCAATATGAAACATATTAAAAACTCACATCATAAAAAGATTTCGCAACCAAACTAGACAACTCTACTGTGCGTAAAACTTCAACAACTTTTTCTGAGCTATCCCCATCCCCATATGGATTAACGACATTAGCTAATTCAGCTTGATAAGCGTCATCATAAATCATGGTCAGTGCCGATTTAATTTGTGATGAGTTCGCCGCAATATCAATCACACTTGAAGCTCGAATGCGCCCTTTTTGGCGGTCGCCCATATTGATACTTGCGACTTTAAACGTGGGCGCTTCGACAATACCACTTGATGAATTCCCCACTACAGCATCAATATAATGCAGTGCCGATAAATAGCGGCGCTGACCGAGTGACGTAAATGCAATGGCTTTATCGCCATGTGCAGCAACATACGTATCAATCAATGCATTAATCGCACGTCCCCCCACATCAGCATTGGCTTTAGTGAAAATCAATAACGTATCTTCTAATGCATCAAGCTCAGCCAATAACACATTAAAATTAGCAACCGAGGTTGCACTATCTTCCGTGGTTTCTGGATGATAAGTGATTAAAATATTTTTACGTTTCAGCTTACAATCAATTGACGCTTCAAATTCACTCTGGGTAAAAAACTGCATACGCTTAAAGTTATCTAACCCCACTTCGCCGACATTAAAGACGCTTGCAGGTTGCTCACCCATTTGAATGACGCGCTGTGCATATTCTTCAATCGCTGTGAAGTGTAATTGTGATAACTTAGTCACCGCATGACGGATCACATCATCAATAGCC
>Ga0209292_1005562_pt1 | contig 12821 bp, 10 predicted proteins | sample GOMGulsemesocosm_2_FD_184634 | JGI IMG/M metagenome (GOLD analysis project Ga0209292, IMG submission 184634) | Methane-oxidizing microbial communities from mesocosms in the Gulf of Mexico - GOM9C Gulf of Mexico (SPAdes) (version 2) | ecosystem: Environmental > Aquatic > Marine > Cold seeps...
TACAGATTTTTGGAGGCATTATGGCCGTAGCAGCAAACAAGCGTTCAGTGATGAATTTATATTCTCACGCTGATGATATGTATAGTCATCAAACACGCATCGTACTCGCTGAAAAAGGTGTTGGCGTAGATATTCACTTAGTTGATTTAGCTAATTTACCAGAAGATTTATTAGACCTAAATCCTTATGGAACAGTGCCTACATTAATTGATCGTGAATTAGCATTATACGAAGCGTCAATTATTATTGAATATTTAGATGAGCGTTTCCCACACCCACCATTGATGCCAGTTTATCCTGTATCACGTGGCCGTAGCCGTTTGATGATGCATCGTGTTGAGCAAGATTGGTATAGCCTTGCAAAAATCATTTTAAATGGTCCTGCAGATGCCGCTGCTAAAGCGCGTCAAGAACTTAAAGAAAGCTTATTAAGTGTTGCTCCAATTTTAAATGAAGCACCTTACTTTATGAGTGAAGAGTTCAGCTTAGTCGATTGTTATTTAGCACCATTGTTATGGCGTTTACCTGTTTTAGGTATCGAGCTGGATGGGGAAGGTTCTAAAGAGTTTAAAGGTTATATGTTAAAGTTATTCGAACGTGAATCATTTCAAGCATCATTAACTGAAGATGAACGTGAAATACGTTTAGGTATGTTTTAGTCTGATGACTACAGATATGACTTCTAATAAGCCCTATATTATTAGGGCTTTTTATCAGTGGATTTCTGATAATCAACTTACGCCATATATCGCTGTAGATGTTAATGTTTACGGTGTATTAGTGCCAATGGCCTATGTTACTGATGGGCAGATTGTTCTGAATGTGTCGATGGGAGCTGTTGGTTCTATTTCTCTTGCTGATAATGCAATTGAACTTAGCGCTCGTTTTGGCGGTAAGCTTGAACATATTGTAGTGCCATACGGTGCCATTGCTGCTATTTACGCGAAAGAAAATGGTGCAGGTACCTCGTTAGCTATTGAACACCCTGAACCTGAAGATAATGAAGAAACAAACGCTGTAAAGCCAATAGGGTTATCAAGCGTAGAGTCAGATAATACAAATACTGAAAAGTCTGCGCCTAAAAAAGGTGCACTAAAAGCAAAAGGTAAACCTAGCTTAAAAGTGATTAAGTAAATATATTCTTCCCGCTATATTGTGTGAGGGAAGCTTTGACTTAGTAGACTTACAAAAAAGCCTCACTGATATTAATTAGTGAGGCTTTTTTTTATTAAATGTTTGAGCGCTTTAAATGTACTCAAAGATTTTGAATACACGATTAACACCACTGACATTACGCGCAATGTTTACGGCTTCACTGGCTTGAGTTTCAGTGACCAAGCCCATCAAAAAGACTTCACCATTTTCAGTGACAACTTTAATATTAGTCGCATCAAGTTCGTCACTGCCAAAAAGAGCCGTTTTAACTTTCGAGGTTAACCAAACATCATGACTTTTCGTCGTTATAGAAGTCGTATTACTGATGCGAATTTGATTATGTAACTGTATGATCAGACTTACTTCATTAATAGATTTGATGGCTAAGTCACGTAAATAGGTATTAGGCGCTTGTCCTATCACTAAGACACTGCCGTTAACACTGATCACTTGTAGGTTAGCATTGTCATTTAAGGCTTCGTGCTCAGAAAGCTTCGCATAAGCTTCAAATTCAATTTTTTGGTCATCCAACTGCGTGCCTATACTGCGTTCATCAGTAGCAGCAGATGCGCCACCAATGATGGTAACGACAGCGGCAGCAATACACCCTTGTAAAAGGAAAACAGCACTAAGGATCACTAATAATTTTGTAAATCGCATCTTAACTCACATCTTGAGGAAATAAAGTGGTATCAATGATATCGCATAAACAATGTATAACGACTAAATGAACTTCTTGAATTCGCGCAGTACGTCCTGATGGAACGCGAATTTCTACATCGTTTTCACCTAGTAAACCTGCGATATCTCCGCCATCGCCTCCCGTAAGAGCAATGATAGGGATATCACGAGATACTGCTGCTTCAATCGCTTTTATAACATTACGAGAGTTGCCACTAGTAGATATCGCTAGTAAAACATCACCATTATTACCTAATGCTCTTACTTGTTTAGAAAATATTTCATCAAAGTGATAATCATTACCAATAGAAGTAATTGTTGAAGTGTCTGTGGTTAAAGCAATTGCTGGTAAAGGCGGACGCTCAGTTTCGTACCTATTTAAAAGCTCGGCAGAAAAGTGCTGTGCATCACCCGCGGAACCACCGTTACCACATGCAAGTATTTTATTACCTGCTAATAAGCTTTGCACCATTATCATACCAGCGTGCTCAATAGGACCCGCTAATAATTCGCTGGCGGCAATTTTAGTTTGGATACTTTCGGTAAAGTTACTTTTGATCCGTTCTAACATAAATGAACTTAGCTCCGTTTATTTTTTCTAGAAGGCATTTTTTAGCCAGGTGATATCAAGATTGCTTATATTACCTTGTAAGGCAACAACATCAAATCGACATGGGGTATTATATTCGTTTAAACCAGATTGTTGCAGATAAAATGCGGCTGTTTTCCTAATTTTTTGTTGTTTTTGTTGGGAAATAGCTGAAATAGCACCTCCGAACCGTGCAGAAGATCGATATTTAACCTCTATGAAGACGAAAGTTTCATCATCTTTCATGATAATGTCAACTTCACCCATCCGGCTATGAATATTTTTGTCTTGAATAATTAAACCTTGTTGCACAAGATAGTTAGCCGCAAACGTTTCAGTAGCGTTACCTGTTTCTCGTGTTGTTGGCTTTTTAGTCCATAGCAATTTCGGACACCTTGCCATTTTGATAAATACCCCATAATAAACTACGTGTCAGTATATTATTATCATCCAATTTTAAAATACCGGTTTGACCATAATGACGAACATAAGGTCGTTGATGCATTGCAGCAAGTTTATCAACTAAATATAAACTGTCGTAACCCATGGCAAAGATTCGTTGTAAAGAATCACTACGACTTGGCCATAAGCTCTTACTTAAATTAGCTAATTGAGTATTCTGCTGTTGACTCTTTAACAGCCAAGGCATTTCAGTAAAAACGAGATTACGAAGGTCGCTAAGGATACTTGGATCTTGTTTGGTACTATGACTGCGAGAGCTGGCATACACAGGAATTATTGTTGCAAATGGACTGGTGTTCACATCGATGTAAGGTTTTAATAATCTCGTTTCTGCAGGTGAACCGACTAAATAAAACATATCTATGTCTCTACGATTTCGAGATTCTGTTTTTAAACTCTGTCGAAGTCTTATTTTTAAATCTTCAATACGCGCTTGGCTACTGTCAACATCTAAACTTGCGATCAGCTGCTGTTGCATTTTTTTACCTTTGTCGAAATAAACGACTTCTGGTGTATAGCCATTAATAAGTTGCCATTGATCAGTAAATGCCTGCGCGATTCTTTTACTGGCAGTATCTTTATGGCTAAGTACAACGGGTGAAAGATAACTTTTACGACTTAATGTAGTTGCAGCCTGTATAGCTTCATCTTCTGGAAGCATTGATAGTATAACTTGTGAGTTGTTACGTTGTTCTTTTTCAGGGGTGTTAAGTAATAAACTCGGTAATAGGATTTCAGTTAGCGAGAGATACTTGTCAACATTGGCTTTTAGTAATGGGCCTATAACGAAATGGCTATCTGATTGAATCAGTTGTTCATTTAACATTGTCCAATCGAGTGTGTCAGCATCAATGAAGGTTAAGTTTTTATCAGGAATATTACTATAGGCGGCTAATATTCCTTGTTGGGCAACTTTTCCTGCTTTTGCTTGGTTACCTGATAGAGGTAATATAATGGCAATATTTTCAATATATTGCTTAGTTTCTAACTCGGACGTTCTTAATGTTTCAATAATAGCTTGGGCGGGATGTGAAGAAAAATTACGTTGCCACTGCGTTAAGTAACGATTAAATCGATTCTCATCATCACCAAACTTATGAGCGTAGGTCAAAAGTTGCTGCCACCCTTTAAAATAAGGTGGCGACAAATCTGCTAATTGGCCAACTTGCCAAGTAGAGAGCAAGCTTAAGTTTTGCCATATTTGATGAATGTCATCAGTGTTTGTTTTCTGGCTAAGTGCAAACCAATGTAATTTAGCATTAAGCGAACTGATTCTTAACGCTCTGCTTTGTTGTACTTGAGAAAATAAAGAGTAATATTCTTCTTGATGGGCAATGTTGCTGTTTGCTGAATATTGATCCGCGATTTCTAGTTGTTGAAATGATAATTCAACTTCATTTATTTTAAGTAAACTATGCGCACTGACTAGGGCTAAACGGTATTTTTGAACTTCACTTTCTGACAGTTGGGCAACTTGCTGTGATAACCATAGCGCATGATTATAATTTTCTTCGAGAATGAGGAGTTCACTTGCTTGGGTAAGTGTTGCTATGGCTGCTTTTGAATCTTGTGATTGAGCACTCAACAGTAATTGCTGTGCCGTTATTGCATTACCTGAAGTTGCTGAAGGCTTTTTAATTGGCACCTCTGTAACTTTTTTGGTCGCTGATTTTTGCGAGGTGCTACAACTTGTCATCAGTGTAGAGGTTATTAAAACCACAAAACACAGAGAAATAATGCGATAAAAAGGTCTTTTATTAGACAACAAAAAATTAGTTTGGCTCACCAGCGATAAATCCGTACTTTATTAGTTAGCTTTATAATAAACTTCATTCTCATCAGTCTCAACTTAAGTATTCAATATGTCGTCAGTATTTGTAGAATCAGGCACACTTTACATTGTCGCCACACCTATCGGAAATTTAACTGACATCAGTCAACGCGCACTTGATGTGTTAACCCATGTAGATATTATTGCCTGTGAAGATACTCGCCATACTCAAAGATTATTATCGACGTATTCTATAAAAAATAAAACATTGTCATTACATGATCACAATGAACGCCAACGCCAAGATTACGTTGCGACACTTTTACAAGAAGGTAAAAGTATTGCATTGGTTTCAGATGCAGGTACACCACTGATCAGTGATCCTGGTTTTCATTTAGTTCGTCATTGCCGTCAACTGAATTTACCTGTTTCTCCAATACCTGGGGCTTGTGCAGCAATTGCGGCTTTATCTGTAGCGGGTTTACCGACAGACCGCTTTTCATTTGAAGGTTTCCTTCCTTCGAAATCAGGCGCTAGGCAATCAACGTTAGCTAATTTGTTAGAAGAACCACGCACTATGGTGTTCTATGATGCACCACGTCGAGCTATTGATACCGTTGAAGATATTGTAAAAGTGTTAGGAGGTGAACGTCAGGTCGTCATTTCTCGTGAATTAACTAAAACGTTTGAAACCGTTCACTCAGATACCGCTGAAAATTTATTGGCTTGGTTAAAAGAAGATCCAAATCAGCTAAAAGGTGAAATGGTGTTAATCATTGAAGGCAATAAAATTGATGCCAACGCTATACCTGCAAAAGCTATTGATACCTTGAAGTTATTGTTGGAAGAAATGAAACCTAAAAAGGCGTGTGCAATTACCGCTGAAATTTATGGCGTGAAGAAAAATGCTTTGTATGAAATAGCACTTTCGCTGAAGTAACTGAGTATTACGTTGGAATAAATAGCTAACAGTCGCTACATATTAAAAAGCCAGTTAATAACTTAACTGGCTTTAGACATAATTTTAACCGCTATTAGAACTGGTAACTAACGCTCAAATCAAACGTTCTAGGTAAAATATAACGGCCATTTGAAGATAAAGAATCACGTGGGTCACCTTCCGTTATTGCATTTTCATCCGTTAAGTTACTCACTGATACTTGCAATTGCACTTCGTCAGAAATATTTAAGATCATGCCTAAGTCAATTTTTTCGTATCCTTCTAGTATCACGGTATTTTCATTATTCGCAAAACGATCACCCACAGCTGATAATGTGCCGTAAAGTGTTGCGTCCATACCGTTTGAAAATTCAATGTCATAGCTTGGCGTCATACGAATTTGCCAGCTAGGCTGTCTTTGAGCTTCATTACCTTGATTGTTAGGACTTTCGGTAATTTCAGTTTCTTGGACTGTCGAGTTCAAGTTTACTGAAAAGCCATTGTCAGTATAATAATTGAAATCTACTTCTATTCCGTATGCTTCATTGGTTAATATTTCTGCAGGATCGCCTGGCTGAGCGACAAAAGTATCGCCTTTTACTTCGTTGAAGAATGCTGTGGCGTAAAGTTCATAATTATCACTTGATAACTTATATCCAAGTTCCAATTGACTCACTTCTTTAATTAAATCTTCTCCGCCTTGGTACGCATCAAAATTATCTCGAAAATCATCAAAGAATGGCATTTTACTCCCTTCACTGATGCGAGCAAACACCCCTTGTTTTTTAGTGAACATTAAGTTTGCGCCTACTGTCCAAGCGAGTTCTGTTTCATCATAGGAAACAGATTTATTGATTGCGCCGTCTAAGCCTTCATCAACGGTATATTCTATTTGATGATTTTCGTTACGAAGCCCACCATCTAGTGTTAATGCATCGGTAAGTTCATAAGATGCAGCAAAATATAAGGCGTCAGTTGAACCATCACCAATACTGTTTATATCGTAATTCCAACCACAGCTGTCTTGATTATCATTACAATCAATACCCGTTAACATTTCACCACCAGATTCAACCACATGATAAGCTTGGTTTCCGAGTGCCCACCAATCTTTGGCTTCGAACGTTGAGTGATAATATCCGGCAGTAAATGTGCCTTTATCAAAGGTTTTTGTTAAAGCGAAATCATTAGTAAATGCTTCTATTTCCTTTTTGACTACCCAGCGACCAATTTGTTGCACTATGGTTGAACCGTCATATTCTTTACCTGTTACTGCGCCAAATGCTGTGTCACCACTGTCTGCAACACTTGATAATGTTGTAGCATCACCGTTAGGTACCAGGCCATAAGTATCGGCGTCACCTTTGGTATAAATAAATCGGTCAACTAAGTCCCAACCGTTATCGAGTGTCAAATTGATACTACCGCCAGACACTGAACCATTCCAACCACGGCCTTTGCCAAAATCTAAAGTTTCAGTTGTTTTATTGCCGTCAGGTCCATATTGGATAGTCGCTTGGCGATTATTCGTGCCTATTTGAGTATATTGGTTATCAACGGTTTTTACATTTAAAGGAGAAGGTAAGTACCAAACGCCATGATCATCTGTTTGGCGCGTATAAAGGTTTATTTTGCCATTATCTAATTTTTTAGTAATGTTAACCGTAAATTGATGGCCTTCTTCAGCGTTAAAGCCTGCATCTCTTATACCTGGAGAGCTCTTTATATAACCGCCAACCATGAAGAATAAATCGTCAGCTAAGCTTCCACTGATAACACCATCAACTCTTTGTAAGCCATAATCTGAAGTAGAGAACTTGATTAAACCTTCTTGCTCTTCTGAACCTTCTTTTAAAAGAAAGTTAGTGGTAAGTCCCGGTTGACCATTTGACACAACAGGGTTTGGTCCACCTCTAAGTGCTTCCATAAATTCAATGGTTTCATCTAGGCGAAATAGCGTCGAATTTTCTAAAAAAGAAAGAGTTGGTGGTGGAAATATTGGCGCACCTTGTAACTGTACCGTTAAAAAAGGTGCATCTCCACCACCGGGGAAGCCACGAACGAAAACATTTGCTCCGGAAACGCCACCAGAACTTTCTGACCAAACACCAGGAACTGCTTTAAATAAATCAGCGGTACTTTTTGGGGCTAATTTTTTAATGTCATCTTCTGAGAACGAACTAATGGCAAAACTTGCCTCTTCTTTAGCAACTGTTTTACCACTGAAAGTACCGGTAACAACAATGGTTTCAATTTTAGCGTTTTTATTTTTTTTATCCATTTTCTCTGCAGCAAAGCTTGAACTTGCTTGACAGCTTAATGCGACAACTATCGCAATGGTAGATAGTTTGAAGTTAGTAGTCATGTATTTTGCCCTCTACACCAATATTAGCAGTGCCATATTAGTTGTTAGTTATATTTATGATATTTCCTTCCCCAGAATTAATATAGAGATGAATGCAAACGTTTGCAAGTTGTTTTTGCAATCGTTTGCATTTTTGTGCTTTCAATTGCATTACTTGCTAGATATGTAATACTTCCTCAGCATTTATATTTTATTCATTATTGGAAATAAACGGAATTGGCTAACGAAAACAAACTTACTTTGGCAGGGCTCGCTAAACTAGCTGGTGTATCAACGTCAACAGTATCAAGAGCTTTGAATGATAACCCATTGATAAAAAAAGAAACTCGTGAAAAATTACAAGCTTTAGCGAGTGAAAATAATTTCAGCCTAAACCGAGCGGCTAGTCGACTACGCACGCAAAAAACCAATGTTGTCGCGGTTATTTTAAACTTAATTGACAATACCGATCAAAGTATCAGTGACCCGTTTTTGCTTAAAGTGGTTGGAGACTTGAATCAAGCGCTGAATCAGAGTGGTTATGAATTACTTTTGTCTAACTCATTTATGGCAACACAAGATTGGGCTAATTACTTTATCAGCAGCAGCCGTGCGGATGGCATTATTGTTATTGGACAGGGTAAAAGTACCGAAAAAATTGAAAAGGTGGCTGAATCTAATGCACCTTTAGTTGTGTGGGGCGATCCAAAAGCACAAGCGAACTACGCAGTTGTAGGCAGTAATAATGAACTAGGCGGATACATAGCGACTGAACATTTAATAAATACCGGTTGCAAACGTATTTTATTTCTTGGTGATCCTGAACATGCAGAAATGAGTGAACGCTATAAGGGCTATGGCCGAGCGCTAAAAGAGTATGATATTAATTTTAGTGATGAATTAACATTAGCTTGTGATATTACCAGTAACGTCGCTTACGAAAGAATTGGCGATTTAATTCTTGAAAAGGGTTTAAATTTTGATGGCATTGTTGCATCAAGTGACATGGTTGCACTTGGGGCTTTAAAAGCCTTGAAAGAACGCTATATTAGTATTCCGAATGATGTTGGCATTGTAGGGTTCGATGATATTGCGATGGCTGAACTTTTTCACCCGTCACTGACCACCATTAAGCAAAATACTAAATCGGCGGCTAAAATCATGGTTGAACAATTATTAGCTCAGTTTAACGGGGAAAAAGCCAAGTCGGTTGTTATGGATATTGAGTTAATCGCGCGAAACTCTACGCGTTCTACCTAATAACGGGTAAATATTCTAATTATTAGCACACGAATGCAAACGTTTGCATTTGTGTGCTTTTGGTTATAGACTAAACTTAACTATCCAATAATGAGTTTATTCATGTCACGTTTTATTACCATAAGTGCAATTGCCGCCAGCTATTTCGTTTTTGCTATTCTGCTTAATAGTGTTGGTACTGTGATTCTTCAGTCAATAAATAGCTTTGATATAAGTAAACCGCAAGCGAGTTCTTTAGAAGGTTTTAAAGATCTATCTATCGCTTTTGTTTCTTTTTTTGTGGCATCCGTTATTCCTCGAATAGGTTATAAAGTTGCGCTGGCAGTGGGGTTAGCCATAGTCACCGTCGCTTGTTTTTTAACGCCGGTTGTTGGCAACTTTGTCGTGGTTAAACTGTTATTCGCCTGTATCGGTGTATCGTTCGCGTTAGTAAAAATATCCGTTTATTCAATTATTGGTCAGTTAACACATTCAGTAAAATCTCATTCCTCACTGCTCAACACCATAGAAGGTATTTTTATGCTGGGTAGTTTATCGGGCTATTGGTTATTCAGTTTTTATATTGATGGAAATTCAGCACAGACAACGCAATGGATGAATGTTTTTTATGTGCTTGGGGTTATTGCTTTATTAACCTTGGTATTAGTGAGTTTTTCTTCAATTAGTAAAGCCGAACAGTCTTTGACATCGACAAGTATATTTACTGATTTTGTTGATATGGTAAAAATGAGCTATCAAAGTTTGGTACTGATTTTTGTTATTTCTATTTTTCTATATGTATTAATTGAGCAAGGGATCGGTACATGGTTACCTACTTTTAATAGTGAAGTCTTAGGCTTACCAACCAACATTAGTGTTCAAATGACGAGTATTTTTGCCGCTGCATTAGCATTGGGGCGATTATTGGCGGGGCAGATACTAAGGTACATAAATTGGTATACCTTTTTGAATATTTGTTTAGCGGGTATGGCATTAATTATTCTCTTATTGTTGCCATTAACGCAAGAACCGATGACTGCTGTAGTGACCAGTGTTTTCGATGCTCCTGCCGTTGCATATCTTCTCCCATTAATTGGTTTAATGATGGCGCCTATTTATCCGGTATTAAATTCAGTGATGCTAAGTAGTTTAGCGCGGCCTAAACACTCATCAATGACTGGACTCATCGTGGTTTTTTCTGCACTTGGAGGCACAACGGGATCTGTTATTACCGGGTATTCTTTTGAAGCACTCGGTGGTCAACAAGCCTTTTATCTTTCGTTAATACCTATGGGACTTTTAGTCGCTAGTTTGTATTTTTTTAAAGTCGCAACAGCCAAACATGCTGTTTAAAGAAATAACAACAAGGTTATCCCATGATGAATACCGAATTATTAAACAAACAAGCCCAAGAAAGTTTACATTTTTTTGAAAGTGAATTATTTAAAGATGTGCAACTGAGTGGCTTGTTTAGCGACAGTAAAACTTTTGCTGACGCCATTCAAAAAGCTTCTTTTACAGAAATATTACAACGTTACCGTATTGAAAAAACACATACTTCTGCATTTAACCTCAAAGATTTCGTTGAACGTTATTTTGACATTGTTGAACATCAAGAAATACGAATAGAAAACGAAAAAACGAGTATTGATGACCATATCGAATCATTGTGGGTTGTTTTAAAGAAAAATGCGGATGCCAATATTATAGGCTCTCTATTACCTTTAAGAAATTCGTATATCGTACCAGGTGGTCGATTTAGAGAGATTTACTACTGGGACAGTTATTTCACTGCATTAGGTTTAGTTGAGTCAGGAAATATTGCTTTAGCTGAATCAATGTTGAGTAATTTTTTAGATCTGCAATCAAGCTATGGTTGCATTCCTAATGGCAATAGAAGTTATTATCTATCTCGTTCACAGCCACCTATTTTAGGCTTGTTAGTTGAGTTGCTTTTACCTTACCAACATAATAAACAAGAATTTATAACGACGCATATTATCGCTATTGAAGCCGAATATAACTTCTGGATGAAGGGAAAAGAGCTTACTTCAGAAGAGGAATTTGAATCTGGAAGAGTCATTAAAATGCCCGACGGAAGTTTTTTGAATCGCTATTGGGATGATAATGCTTCTCCTCGCCCTGAGTCGTATCGTGAAGACATTGAATTGTTTAATGCATCAAATCTTGATGATGCGGAATCATTTTATCGTAATATCCGCGCCGCCTGTGAATCTGGTTGGGATTTTAGCGCTCGTTGGTTAAGTGATGATCATTCATTAGCGTCAATTAGAACAACACGGATATTACCGGTCGATTTAAATTGCCTCTTGTACAAACAAGAAAAGTTACTTGCTGAGTATTTTGGAACACTTGGGGATGAAGCATCGAGTCTGGTTTATACGAAGCATGCGACAACACGAAAGTCAGCATTACAACGGTATATGTGGTCAGAGCATGAAGGCTTTTATATGGACTACGATCTCGATAAAAATTCCAACAGTACGGTCAAATCCTTAGCAGGTGTATTACCTTTATTTGTTGAATTAGCTGATTCAAATCAAGCTAAGCAGGTAAGCGAAGTGATTGAAAATGATTTTTTACAGCAAGGTGGTTTAATCACGACTGTTATCGAAAGTGGACAACAATGGGATTCACCTAATGGCTGGGCGCCATTGCATTGGTTTACGGTTCAAGGATTATTAAAATATCAGAATATAGGCTTAGCAATGACAATTCAGCAACGTTGGCGGAATACGGTGGAGACGTATTTTCAGCAGACGGGAAAAATAATGGAAAAGTATAATGTATGTCAGCAAAGCCATAAAGCCGGAGGTGGTGAATATGATGTACAAGAAGGCTTTGGTTGGACTAATGGTGTTCATGTCGCTTTTAGTGCTTTATGCTCTGCTGAAATAGATTCGATTTGCAAAAGCTAAGAATAAATGACTACTTGAAAGCGTTGACGACGAATTAAACCGAGCAGTTATTTTCCTTTGCTCGGTTTACGCATTACCTATTCTATAAAGAGCGATTAGCTATGCTTATTACGTTTAGAGAATGACAATAAAACTAATGCCATTATTATTAATAAATAACTACTGGGTTCAGGTACTGAAAAAGACTGATTCGTTTGAATAGAAAGACTATTGAAATAGGCATTAGATATATCAGCATCTCGGTTGTATAACGAAACACTGTCTATATTGCCACTTCCCATTAATGAGCCATTTCGACTTTGGATAAACGAATTATCAAAGGCATTGAATATATCGAGCTGGTATAAATCAGCGCTTAAAAGGCTGAATGTTATATTAAGTCCTGCGTCGGTATAATTTATGCCAGTATCAATCACGCCTTGACCATCAAAAATACTGTAATGCTGACCACCACCAATAAAGCCAAATTCAAAGCGGCTTTGTTGATTATAATCGCCAATTGTATGGTGAATGTTTTGGTTTCTTAAAACAAAACCAACAGCGCCACCTTGAGTGATACCACCATGTTCAAATGATACGTTAAAGGTATCACCTGATTGTGTTAGCGAGTTTCCTGCAAAACCTCGGTAAGCTTCAAACTGATTAAAGCCATCACCATTTGCATAACTCCCCCATGCGTTGTCACTGGGATTTGACGCAAT